>VYKS01000037.1_pt1 | contig 92736 bp, 100 predicted proteins | sample 5114511 | NCBI WGS metagenome assembly VYKS01 (sample SAMN12291795, study PRJNA351875) | freshwater metagenome | isolation source: freshwater lake | place: USA: Michigan, Gull Lake | collected 2011-07-05 | reverse complement strand
AGCGCCCGGGTCCCGGTAAGGCCCGAACAGGGCCACCTTCCCGGGACGCTGGCGGACAACGGCTGCGCGGAGCGTCGGGCTTCGTCGAAACGGTATTTATCAATCAACTCCGGAGGATGTCCGGCGCTCCGCGTCCCTTTCCAGACCTTCAGCGAGTGACCGCGTGAAGCCGATGAAACACGTCCCCTCCGTTGGCGGATGGGGAGGGGTAGGGGTGGGGTGAACACAGCGTCAAATGCCGCGCACCGCCGCCACCTCAGCAGTCACCCCATCCCCGGCCCTTCCCCATCGAGGGGAAGGGAGAAACAACGCGGCCGCCCCTTGCCGCCGCCGCTGGCCCGGCCCACCGTTCGGGCACGACTCGGGGGAGCACGCATGAACGAGGACTGGAGCGCCGGCTATGTGGTCGAGACCGGCTACACCTATGGCTGCTATCCCGAGCTGAACCCGGTGCGGGCGGCCCTGCCGCTGCTGACCAAGGGCTTCCGGGCGCCCAAGATCGAGACGGCCTGCGAGCTGGGCTTCGGTCAGGGCTGTTCGGCGGCGGTGCACGCGGCCACCCAGCCCGACATCGAATGGTGGGGCTGCGACTTCGCCCCTGCCCAGGCGGTCTTCGCCCGCGACCTGGTGGCCGCCAGCGGCGCGCGGGCCAACTTCTTCGACGACGCCTTCGACGAGTTCGCCGAGCGGCCGGGCCTGCCGGAGTTCGACTTCGTGGCGCTGCACGGGGTGTGGAGCTGGGTCAACGACGCCGCCCGCGACAAGATCGTCGCCTTTCTGCGCCGGCGGCTGAAGCCCGGGGGCCTGGTCTATATCTCCTACAACACCCAGCCGGGCTGGGCGACGGCCGGGCCGCTGCGCCACCTGATGAAGCGCCACGCCGAGACCCTGGGCGCGCCGGGCCTGGGCCCCGCCGCCAACCTCGACGCGGCCCTGTCGACCATGCAGCGGTTCTTCGCCCTGGACCCGGTCTATTCGCGGATCAATTCGGGGGTGATTGATCGCCTGGAAGCGGTGATGCGCCAGGACCGCGCCTATCTGGTCCACGAATACATGAACCGCGACTGGGTGCCGATGTGGTTCGCCGAGGTCGAGGCGCGGCTGTCCTCGGCAAAGCTGTCGTTCGCCGCCTCGGCCTATGCCTCCGACCATGTGGACGAGCTGAATCTGTCGCCCGACATGATCGGCTTCCTGCGCGAGGTGCCCGATCCGTCGCTGCGCGAGACCTTCCGCGACTTTGCGGTGCAGGCGCAGTTTCGCCGCGACTACTGGCTGCGCGGGGCCTCGATGCTGGCCGCCGCCGACCAGCGCCGGGCGATCCGCGACCAGCGCGTGGCCCTGGCCCGTCCGGCGGCGGAATGGCCCGACAAGGCGCGCGGGACCTATGCCGAGATGGTCATGGGCGGTCCGGCCCACGAAGCGATCCGCGATCTCCTGGCCGACGGCCAGCCCCGCACGATCGGCGACCTGGAGGCCGCGCTGCCGCCGGGCTCGACCCTGCCACAGCTGACCACGGCGCTGATCCTCTTGATGAGCCAGGGCGCGGTGCAGCCGGCCCAATCGGCGGAGACGACGGTCCGCGCGATGGGAACCGCCCGCAGCCTGAACCGCGAGCTGGCGCGCCGCGCGGCCGAGGCGAGCGATCTGGGCTTTCTGGCCGCGCCGGCGACCGGCGGCTCGGTCAGCGCCTCGCGCTTCCACCAGATGTTCTGGCTGGCCATGCAGGAAGGCGGTGGTCCGCGGGAGTGGGCCAGCTATGCGGCCGAGCGTCTGGCCCAGCAGGGCCAGGCCCTGGTGGTCGATGGCGCGCCGCTGGGCGGCGAGGCGGCGATGGCGGCGCTGCACAGCCAGGCCGTGGCCTTCGCCGACACCGTGCTGCCGTGCTGGCGGGGCTTGGGGATCGCGTGACCGGCGGGTCGGCCCTCGGACAATGCGCCGCATGGCGCGGCCATGGTGGCGACTGTCATCGTTCTCGTGGTCTCCTCTGAGTCGGAGACGCAATCGCGAGCGAGCAAGATGGCTGGCGTGGACGTGGGTAGCGTTGAACTGCACTTCACCTGCCCGCGCTGCGGCGGTCAGGCGCCGGCCCGCATCGCGGCGGTGCGGATGCTGCCCGTCATCGACTGCGAGTGCGGCGAGCGCTTCGGGGTCGACCTCGCGAGCTTCGCCGCCCAGGTCACCGCCGCCGAGACTGCAGCGCGCCCGGCCCGGCGACGGCCCCGCGCCTGAAGGGCGGTTTCTCAACATCAACCTTGCCGCGCGGCGGGGTTCAGTTAACGTCACTCCCAACAGAACAATGATAACTAGAGCGTGACGCCGAAAGTGGCATCCGGTTTCGGCGCCAGTCACGCTCCAGCTATCGAATTAAGAGCCTTCCGCTTCAAAACGACATCGTTTTGAAGCGGAAGGCTCTAGGGAGTGAGACCATGACGCCGCCCGATGGCGCGTCGCCTCCGCGCGACGTCTCCAGCGCTCCGTTCAAGCCGTTGGCCATGAAAGGCCCCGAGGTGTCGGTCGACCGGCGACCGGACGGCTCGATCGTGATCACCTCCAACCATGCGCCCGGCGAGGGTCCGCGCTCGATCGCTCACCTGATCGCCGCCAAGGCCGCCGAGCATCCCGAGCGGCCTTACCTGAAGCAGCGCGAACCCAACCACGGCCCCTGGCGCGGCGTCACCTATGGCGAGGCGTTGCGGGCGGTCGAAGGGATCGCCCAATGGCTGATAGATCAGAAGCTTGGACCTCACGACAGTGTCATGATCCTGTCGGGCAATTCGATCGAGCACGCCCTGATGACCCTGGGCGCCTATACCGCCGGCGTGCCGGCCGCGCCGATCAGTCCGGCCTACAGCCTGATCTCGACTGACCACGCCAAGCTCAAGCACTGCTTCGAGAAGGTCGCGCCCCGCGTCGTCTTCGCCCAGAGCGGCGCGATGTTCGCCGGGGCGTTGGCGACGCTGAAAGCGCTGGATCCCAGCCTTGCGGTGATCACCGCCGATGGCGCGGGCGAGGGGGCGCTCGCCTTCTCCGAGGTCGCCGGAACTGTCCCGACGGCGGCCGTGGCTACGGCCCGCGAGACCGTCGGCCCGGAGACGGTCGCCAAGTATCTCTTCACCTCGGGCTCCACGGGCCTGCCCAAGGCCGTGCCCCAGACGCACGGCATGATGGCGGGCGTGATCGCCGGCCAGGAGGGCCTGCGCACCGACGTTCCCACCGACGAAGTACCACAGAGCCTGGAATGGATGCCCTGGAGCCATATCTCGGCGGGCAATATCGGCTTCAACGCCGTGATCTGGGGCGGCGGCACCTTGCATATCGACGAGGGCAAGCCGCTGCCGGGGATGTTCGAGACGACGATCAAGAACCTCTACGAGGTCTCGCCGATCGTGTTCGGCTCGGCCCCGATCGCGTTCTCGATGCTGGCCGAGGCGATGGAGAACGACCCGGTCCTGCGGCGCTCGTTCTTCAAGAATCTGCGCTACATGGGCTATGGCGGGGCGACGCTCAGCAATGACGTCTATGAGCGGATCCAGGCCCTGGCCGTCGCCGAGACCGGGCATCGCATCCCGCTGACCACCATGTACGGCGCGACCGAGACCCAAGGCATCACCGTCACCCACTGGATCACCGAGCGGGTCGGGCTGGTCGGTCTGCCGCTGCCGGGCATCCAGCTGAAGCTGGCGCCGAGCGGCAGCAAGTACGAGGTCCGGGTGAAGGGCCCGACCGTGGCGGCCGGCTATCACAAGGATCCCGACCGTACGGCGGCCGCCTTCGACGAGGAGGGCTTCTACAAGCTGGGCGACGCAGCGCGGTTTGTCGACCCGGACGACCCGACCAAGGGGCTGGTCTTCGACGGCCGGGTGACCGAGGACTTCAAGCTCGACAGCGGCACCTGGGTCAGCGTCGGGGTGTTGCGCCCCGACCTGGTGGCCGCCTGCAGTCCCTACATCCACGACGCGGTGATCACTGGTCAGGACAAGGCGTTCATCGGCGCGATGCTGTGGCCCTCGCCGGCGGGGTTGGCGGCGCTGGTGGCCGATCCGGGGCCGGGGACGCCGCTGGAAAAGCTGGTGGCGATCCTCAAGGACCGCCTTGCGGCGTTCAACGCCGGCGCCGGCGGCTCCTCGCGGCGGGTGGCCCGCTTCACCCTGCTGACCGAGCCGCCGTCGATCGACGCGGGCGAGATCACCGACAAGGGCTACGTCAACCAACGCTGCGTGCTGGAGCGCCGCGCCGATCGGGTGGAAGCGCTCTACGCCAAGGACCCGGGCGAGGGGATCTTCACCGTCTAGAGCCTCACCAGGACAGGCCGGCGCGCACCAGCACGGCGGTCTTATCCGACATGCCAAAGGCCATCAGGTCGGCCGGCTTGGGCGGCGGGGCCTTGGCCAGGGTGGGCCAACCGTCGTGGTGCTCCAGCGCGGCGACCTCGACCTGACCGGAGCCGGCGGTCGTGAAGCTCAGCGTGATCCCGTTCGGATCGGGCGCGTGATAGGTCAGGCTCGACCAATCGCCGGCCTTGGTCACCAGGGTGATCGGCCGCCCGTTGAGGCGCGGCTGGCTGAGCGGAGCGCTGGGGCGAAGGCGGATCGTCACCTGCTCGGCGCCCGGCGCGGGGATCAGCCGGATCAGAAGACGATCCTCGGCGCGGTTGACGGTCAGCTGAGGGCTGGCGACGGGAACGACCCGGGTCTCCGACATCCAGACGGGCTCGCGCCAGAATGGGGCCAGAGCCTGCTGGCGCGGCTCCGCCCCGCCGTCGTCGGGCAGGGTGGCGCGGGTCCAGGCGTCGAGCCGCTTAAGGTCCGCGACCCGCCAGGCCTTGCCGCTCGACAGGTCGGCGACGTGCAGGGCCTGGGTGATCGCCGGACGGCCCGGCTCGCCGCCGAGGCGCGCGGCGTTGCCGACCAAGACCGCGCCGACCAGCGCCATGACGCCCGCAGCGCGCCAGGCCCAGCGGGTCGCGGCGAAGTCGTGGGCCAGCGGCGACAGCGCCGGGGCGGCCAGCATCGCGAAAACCGCCAGCACGGCCGGCTCCATCAGACCGACACCGGCGAAGGTCCAGGCCCCCCAGGCGGCCAGTTGCGCCGTCGACAGCACTGCGAGAAGGCCGACCACGGCGGTCAGCGCCATGGCGACCCGCTTGTCCCGCGTGCCGCCGACGCCGATCACCAGCGCCGCACCGAGGGCGGCGACCAGCAGCGGCCAGGTCAGCATCACCGTCGCGCCGGGCGCCATGACCTGAGCGGCGACCGCCAGCAGCAGCACCACGATCATGCCGCCGATCCACGCGCCCAGCACCTCGGTGCGGAAGCCCAGCGCGAGGGCGGCCAGCACGCAGGCCGCCAGTCCAAGGCCGAGCCCCACGGGATCGAAGCCGCCGACCAGGCTGCATGCGCCGCCCAGGATCAGCGCGGCGATGCACGGAATGATCCGCCGAGCGCCTCGCGCCTGGGCCGTGGCGACGCCCAGTCCGGTCGCCGCCGCCAGCAGCCCCGTGCCCCAGAGCAGGAAGTCGAAGCGGGTCAGCAGCCCGTAATAGCGCTGAGCGCCGTCGATCATCAGGAGGCGCCCGACCAGGTGGAGCACCAGGGCCGCGCTGAGGGCGGTCAGCAGCAGTCCCGCCGCGCCGCGCGCGATCTCCCAACCGGTCGCGCCGCGTCCCGCCAGCGCGCGCCAGGCCGAGAAGCCGACCAGGGCGGCGGCGATCGCCAGCAGCGCCCACCCCACCACCGTCGGGTAGCGGATCATGAACAGGCCCAGGACGTCGGAATAGATAGCGTTCTCAGTCTTGGTTGGCAGGGCCGGCGCATTGGCCAGGGCCAGCACCGTGGGCAGCACCTGATCGCCCATGTGCTGCAGGCTGCCGCGTTGCAGATGGTCTGGCCGAGCAAGCGGCGTGTGATAGGCGAGCTGATTGTCGATGAAGGCCAGGTTCAGGCCCGGCAGGCCCTTGTTCACCGCGTGGGTGAAATCGGTGTCGTTGGGCATCTTCTCGTAGACGGTGGAGGCCATCGAGTTGCCGGATGGTCCCTTCGCCTCGCGGGCGAACAGGCCGATCAGCGCGCCATTGCCGGGGCCGGTCTGGAACATCGCCGCCCGTCCCGCGTCGCCTCGCGCCTCCATGTTCACCACCAGGCCGACGCGCGACAGACTGGGGTCGCGAGAGAAGAAGGCGTCCGCGCCCAGCAGGCCCGCTTCCTCGGCGTCGGTAAACAGGAAGATCACGTCGCGGGCGTGCGGCCCGCTGGCCTTCAGGGCACGGGCGATCTCCAGGGCGGCGGCTGTTCCCGACGCGTCGTCGGCGGCGCCCGGCGAGTTATGCACCGAGTCATAATGGCTCATGACCAGGATCGCCGGCAGGGCGCGATCGCGGCCCGGCAGGACGCCGACCAAGTTCTGCACCGCCGCCACGCCCAGCGCCCGCCCGTCCCGCCCGTAAGGACGGAAGCCCTCGCCGGGGCGGACCGACACCTCCAGGCGCAGATCGTTGATCCGTCCCAGCAGATAGTCTCGAACCCTGACGATCTCGGCGGAGCCTGTTGGGTGCGGCCTTTGGGCGATCGCCGCGATGTCGGCCATGGCGCGGTCGGCGGAGAAAGCGGTCGCGGGCGCACTGACGGGAACCGGCGCGGGCGGGCGCTGGCTCAGCGCGCCGAGGGCAAGGCCCAGCGCCAGACAGATCCAGAATCCGAGGAAGCGAACGGTCTTCATCGGCGTGTCTCCGCGCCCGAAAGCGAATCTCTTGGGCCATGCTGCGGTGATACGCGCGGAACCGGAACCCCTCCGCCCAAGGAAAAAGGGCGACCCGCCCAGCGGATCGCCCTTCCTCTTCCGAAAGCCGGCGGCGCGGTGCGCGCCGCCGGTCCCCCTCCCGGTAGAACTAGAACTTCGAGCGCAGGGTGACGCCGTAGGTGCGGGGCGCGCCGAGGAACGCATCATAGGTGATGGTGTCGAGCGCCGGGTTGTAGGTCTTCTGCGTAGCACTGAGGCCAGAGGAGCCTTGCAGGAAGCCGTTGAAGGCGACCTGGGTGTACTTCTCGTTCAGCAGGTTCTGACCCCACAGTTCGACCGTCCAGCGATCGTCGGCGGAGCCGACGGCCACGCGACCGTTCACGACCATGAAGGCCTTCTGCATCTTCGGCGGGAAGAGGTCAGAGCCGGTGTTGTACTTCGAGGAGTACTTGCCGCCGAGGTTGAAGCGGGCCTTCAGGTTGTCGCCGAGCGAGGTCTCGTAGGTCATCGAGGCCGAGCCCGAGTACTTCGGCGCCAGCGACAGGTTGCTGCCAGGCAGAAGGGCCAGGGCGTTGCCCGGGTCGTTCGGGATCGGCTGGTTGCCGTACTTGGTGTCGGCGTAGGTGAAGCCGCTCTGGATGACCAGGCCGCGCACCGGCGTGAACCACATGAAGTCCGCGTCCACGCCCGAAGACTTAACCTCAGGGATCGAGCGCACGACGAACGAGGTGCCCAGGAAGGTGTTCAGCTGGAAGTCGGTGAACTTCTGCTGGAAGAGGCTGACGTTGAACAGGACGGTGCGGTTGAACAGGGTGTTCTTGACGCCCAGTTCATAACTGTCGACGAACTCGGCGGGGAACGACGTGTCATAGATCGGCGTCACGCCCGACGTGCCCGAAGGCAGACCGTTCGACGACTGGGTGCGGTCGAGGTTGAAGCCGCCGCCCTTGTAGCCGCGCGCGAACGAGGCGTAGGTGAAGACCTCCGGCGAGATGCGGTAGGAGGCCTTGATCGTGCCGCTCCACTCCTTGTCGGTGCGCTCCTGGTTCGTGCCGCGGCCGTTAAACAGCGGGTTGGCCCAGGGCAGGCAGAGGTTGCCGATGATAGTGCCTGCGTTGGCGGCGCCGACGATCCCGGCGATACGCGCCTGGCCTGCGGGCGACAGCGCCGTGCCGCAGCCAACACCGCCGTCGCTGTTGGTTTGGAACGTGTCGAGCTGCTTCTTCTCCGCCGTGTAGCGCAGGCCGGCCGTGATCTCGAACGAGTCAGTGACGTGCCAGGTGTCGTTGGTGAAGAGGGCCACCGTGGTGGCGCGCTGGTCGTAGCGGTCATAGATGCCCTGACCCGGCGTGAACGAGGTGTTCGGGGCGCGGTTCAGAAGCAGGGCGACGAAGTTGGGCAAGCCGGCCGGATTGGCGGCCGAGCGCGACAGCAGTCGGCCCATGTACTGCTCGTAATCGTTGCCGAACAGGAAGTTGTTGCGAGTCTCAAGGCGCTCATCGGCCAGGAAGGCGCCGACCATCCAGTCGAACTTGTCCGACTTGCCGGCCAAACGCAGTTCCTGGCTGTAGGTCGTGAACTGCGAGTAGTTCGTGCCGTCCTTGTTGCGGTAGGCCAGATCGGCCAGCGAGAAATCGGAGTCCTGGCCGTTGTCGGTGCGCCACTGGCGGATCGCCGAGATGCTGGTCAGGGTGCCGATGGGCAGGTCGATGTCGCCTTGCAGCGAGACGCCCTTGTCCTCGATCTTGGCGGGGGCGCCGCGGTTCGAATAGGCGACGCGCTTGTAGGGATCGGCGGTCGTCGCCACCGGCGTGGCTTCGCCCGAGACCAGCGCGAGGATGCCCGCCGTCGGACCGGTGCGGACCTGGACGGCGCCGCAGCAGTTTTCGTCGCGACGGCTGTAGTCGGCGATGAAGCGGAAGGTGGCGTTGTCGTCGGGCACGAACAGCAGTTGGCCGCGGACGGTGTAGAAGTTCTGGTCGGCGTCCTGCTTGCGGCTGGACGGACCCTTGCCCACCATAACGTCGTTGAAGCCGTCGCGCTCCCGCGCGGCGAAGTACAGGCGGCCGGCCATCTTGTCGCCCATCAGGGGGCCGGTGACCGAGGCGGACACGCCCTTGGCGTCGTAGTTGCCAAGCGTGACCTCGGCGTTGGCGCCGAAGCCGAACTCCGGCTCCTTGGTGACGACGTTGATGACGCCGGCCGAGGTGTTCTTGCCGAACAGGGTGCCCTGCGGCCCCTTCAGGACTTCGATGCGCTCCATTTCACCGAGGTCGCCGAAGCCGACGCCGTTGCGGGGGCGATAAACGCCGTCGATCACCACGCCGACCGAGCTTTCCAGGCCGGGGTTGTCGCCGACGGTGCCGACGCCGCGGACGCGCGCGGTGGTCGAGGCTTCCGACGAGGTCGAGGTGACGGTCAGGCCGGGGGTCAGGATCGTCAGGTCCTTGATGTCCTTGACGCCGGTGTCTTGCAGCAGCTTGGCGCCGACGGCGGTGACCACCACCGGAACGTCCTGCAGGTTCTGTTCCCGCTTCTGGGCGGTGACGATGATGCTGTCGACGGTTTGAACGTCACTCGTTTGAGCCTGCGCGGCGCTCGTGGCGCCAAGACCGGCGAGGACAACAGCGGACGCAGTGCCGCAAAGCACCTGGGAAAAGCGCATTTCCTACCTCGGTTCATTGGCCGAAAGCGCTTGCCCGCCTCCGGCTTGTTTTTCGTTGTTCCGCCGAACGATTGTTCGAATGGATAAGCGTAGGGTTAGGCGCCGTACGGTGTCTCGGCAAGTGAAATCCCTTGTAATGTAGGGTTCCGAGACGCTCTGTTGCTGGGAAGCGACAGCGTTCCTTGGGCGTCATCGAAATTCGAAAGGGGGTTGCGCGGACTTGGCTCCGGTCTCATCTGGCCCCCTATGACCGCGTTGGCCGCCTACCGCCCCGATCCCCGATTCCAGTCCCTGGGCGAGGCGTTCGCCGACCCGGTCGCGCCGGCGGCCTTTCCCGAGCTCATCCTGCGCTTCCGGAATGATCGCGCGGCGCGCGTCGTCGGGCTCGACGGCCTCGATGATGCGGCTTGGCTAAGGCATTTTGGCCGCTTCGAGCCTTTGCCGGACAACCTGCCGAAGCCCTTGGCCATGCGGTATCATGGCCATCAGTTCCGCGTGTACAATCCCGACCTCGGGGACGGACGAGGCTTCCTGTTCGCTCAGCTGCGCGAGGCGGGAACCGATCGGCTGCTGGACCTGGCGACCAAGGGGTCGGGTCAGACGCCCTGGTCGCGGGCCGGCGACGGAAGGCTGACCCTCAAGGGCGGTGTCCGCGAGATCCTGGCGGCCAGCTACCTGGAGGCCTTGGGCGTCCCCACCTCGCGCGCCTTCTCGTTGGTTGAGACCGGCGAGGCCTTGGTCCGGGGCGACGAGCCCAGCCCCACCCGCTCGGCGGTGCTGACCCGTTTGTCGCACAGCCATATCCGCTTTGGGACCTTCCAGAGGCTGGCCTATTTCGACCGGCGGGACCTGATGATCCGGCTGGTCGATCATGTGGTGGAAACCTATTACCCCGAGCTCGCCGACCAGCCTGATCGCGCGGCGGCGCTGATGCACGCCACGGTCCAGGCTAGCGCGCGGCTGCTGTCGCGCTGGATGGCGGCGGGCTTCGTGCACGGCGTGCTCAACACTGACAACATGGTCGTCACAGGCGAAAGCTTCGACTACGGACCGTGGCGTTTCCTGCCGCGCAACGATCCGAACTTCGTCGCGGCCTATTTCGACCATGCCGGTCTCTACAGCTTCGGACGGCAGCCGGAAGCGGTGTTCTGGAACCTGCAGCAACTGGCCGGATGCCTGAGTCTGGTGGCCGAACAGGCCTCGTTGCTGGCGGCCTTGAACGGCTTTTCAGACGCCTACCGCACGGCCTTGCGCAGCGCGATGCTGCAACGGCTGGGCCTCAAGAGCCAGGGGGCTGACAGCGACCTGGACCTGGTCAACGCCGCGTTTCGCGCCTTGGCCGCCGGCGGCGATGACCTCCGCTGGGAGCCATTCTTCTTCGATTGGTTCTGCGGCGAGGCGTCGGCGGAGCGCGCGTTGCGAGGCCCCAGGGCCGCGCTCTATGACAGCGAGGCCTTCCGCGATTTCCGCCGCAGGCTGGAGGCGGCTGCGCCGGATCGTCCGGAACGACTGATGGACCCTGTTTTCCAGAGCGACGAGCCGGAGGAGCTGCTCATCGACGAGGTCGAGGCCCTTTGGGCGCCGATCGCAGAAGCTGACGACTGGGCGCCGTTGCACGACAAGCTCGCCCGGATCGAGGCCGTGCGAACGGCCTACGACTTGGGCGGTTGAATGGGCTGCAAAGCCGCCGACTGAATTTTTTCATTCGAGCGCGGAACAACCGTCAAGGTTCCGTCTTACAACCGTGACAGATTGTCAGCAGATGACACGCTGCGTGGAGACTTATCCGATGCGCATTTTTCAACCGATCATGCTGGTCTGCGCCGTTGCGATGTCGTTTGTCGGCGCCTTGGGTCTTCCGGGGTGCGCGCGAGCCATCGGCGAGTGTCTGCGCGACCGACCCGAAGCGGCCTAAGCTCTAAGCGCTGAGCGCGGGGTGGTCCTGGCTCGGTTCGACGCGCAAGGCGCGACGCGCGACGATCGGAAAGACTGTCAGGAACGCCTCCAGAAAGCGCCAGGTCTGGTGATCGTGGTCGAGATGGTGGGTCAGTAGGCCGATCGGCTCGTCCCAGGCCCCGCTTCTGCGCCTGTGGGCCAGCAATCGGCGCATTCGCGTCAGGAATTTCCACCGCCCGCGAAACCGGGCGCCGCCCCTCCAGCGCAAGACGTCCAGGTGCGCGTCAACGCGCGGAACCGTGTCGGTCTCTTTCATGGCCTCATCAAAGGCCGAGATCGCGCTCAGGGCCGAGCCCGGCAGCGCCCCGAGCAATTGGCGGGACAGATTGTTCCACGGGGGAACGAACAGGGTCGGCATCGCGCCGGCCTCATGAAAGGCCGTGACGGTGGCGTTGAGCCGTTCACGGACTTCCTCGACCGTATCGCTGGCGATGATCTCGCCAAAGCCCGCGCCCTCGGGCTGGCGGTTGACATGCGTGAAGCCATGAACGGCGATTTCGATATGCGGGTCTTCGCTGACGCGCCGCACCAGCTGCGTCAGCTCGGGACCGGCGATCGCGGCCAAGGTCAGCGGCGCGGCGTGGCGGCGCGAGAGGTCCAGCAAACGCTCCAGCGCCGGGGTCGGCGCTCGGGCGTCATCGTCACGCCACCAGATGATCGGCGCGTGACCCGCTTTGGACCAAAGGTCCAGCTCCGGGCCAAGGATCAGGCGAAAGGCGAGCGGCAGGCGCGCGGGCATTGATGGCTACCGCGCGGCCGCCTCGGCGTGCTGCAACGGGACCGGTATCGCCGACGGAACCGGCGCTTCGGAGACCGCGCCTCGCGACCGTTGGCGCAGGATCTCGCGCGCCCGCAGGTTCGACAGGATTGGATAGAGCCCGGCCATCAGCGAGATAAGGAAACCCAGATCGCCTTCTCGATAGCCCTTGCGCGACACGTAGCACTTGAAGAAGCGACGCAGCCCTCGGAAGGCGTCGTCTGGCAGGCTTTTGACCGCGCCAGCATCCGCCAGATCCTGGGCCCTCAAAGCGGTGTAGCGCGACAGGCGGGCGAACATGTCGGCGATGTCTTCATCGACCATGTGCCGCAGAGGTTCGTTGAGCCGTCCGCCGAAGGTTCCGTCGAGCCGTGCGCCCGGATGGACGCGCTCGCTTTTCCACGACTTGACGCCGCGCCGGAACAGGCGCGCCGCAGAGGAGGTGCCGAACGAACCGCCCCAGCCATGCCGCACCAGTTGATCGCCGACATAGTTGTCGATCGGCACCTGGTACCAGTCGGCGGCGTTGGGGCGAGCGATCGTTTCGCGGACTTCGCGCGCGAAGGCCGCACTGACGCCCTCATCGGCGTCGAGTTCCAGGATCCAATCCCCGGTGCAGCGCGCTAGGCCGGCGTGCTTGCGGGGGCCCTCGACCGGGAAGGCGCCGGAGACGACCTTGGCGCCATACTGGCGCGCGACCGCTTCGGTGCCGTCGGCGCAGCGATCGGCGACGACGACGATTTCGTCGCAGAATGAAAGCGCCGAGAGGCAAGCGTGAAGACGCTGCTCCTCGTTGTGAGCGCAGATGAGCGCTGAAAGCCTGGTCATCACAAAATCCCGACTGCGCGACCCGCCCCCGCATAGGCCTCCTGGGGAAGACGCCGCCGACCCGAAGCGACCTCCGTCGGCTGCTCAAGAAAATCGTCAGTGTCGCGATTTGGCGGCGCGGCTTTCGCTAGAAGTCAGCGGCGAGTGACAGGCTCCAGGTGCGGGGGCGCTGCGGGGTGACTTGACGCACCTGGCCGAAGCTGAACGGGTTGCCGTAAGCGAATGTGTCGCTCGAACTGTTCCATGGATTGCTGACGAAGAGCGCCGCGCGCCATCTCTCGCCCAGCAGTTGGGCCGACAGCTTGCCGGTATAGTAACCGCCCATCGACGGCGAGTATCGCGGGTCGAAGGTCAGTCGAGACTGGCCGATATGGCCTGCCTCGGCGGTCAGCAACAGCGAGGCGCGGGGCGTCAGCGGCCGCTGGTAGCTGGCCAGGCCGCCGAACGAAACATCGGGCACGCCGGGCAGGCTGGCGGCGCCGGCGATGCCGAAACCGGGTTCGATCCTGGTCAGCTCAGGGCGGTTGAACAGCGCGTTGCCGCTGACCACCAGTCGGGGGGTGGCCCGCCAGGTGGCCTCGATCTCGAGACCGCGATTACGGCCGTCGCCGACATTGGCCGTGTAGGACAGCCCCGATCCGAAATACTGGTCGGTCTGGATATTGCGCCAATCCACCATGAACAGCGCGGCCCGAAGATTCATGCGTCCGCGCCAGGGATTCAGCGCCAGCCCCATCTCGTAGTTGCGCAGATGGTCGGGTCGGAAAACCCGACGCGTCGCGCCGGGCGCCAGAAGACCGCCGGAATTGAAGCCGCCCGCGCGATAGCCCTCCGAGCTCAGGAGGTAGATCAGACCGCCGCCAGACAGGTCTCGCTGCAGGGATAGCTTCGGCGAGAAGCCGTCGAACGAGGCTTTCCGATCGAGATCACGGGACTGTCCGGGCGGCGGAGCCAGGACGTGAGAACGTGTCTGGACCATCGTTTTGAACGCCCGTCCGCCGACCGCAGCCTTCCAGCCCCCGCCAAGATCATAGGTGGCCTCGCCATACAGGGCGTGCTCGTTCAGACGATCCTCGCGCTGTTCGTTGTAAACGCCGCGGGTCATGCCGCCGGCGCGCGCCCGAAGGTCCGACGCGCCGTCTTCCAGGCTCCTCGCGGCGAAGGCGCCGAGCATCCAACGCAGGCGGCCCCGTGCGGGCGCCGTGTAGAGAAGGTCTTGCACCGCCATCCGAAGCTTCGTCGACTCGTCGTAGACGCCCAGTTCGACAGCGGTTTGGGAGAACTGGCTGAGCGACAGGGTGGCGTCGTAGCGGCTGGCGTAGTTGTGGCGCACATAGCCAGTCACGGAGTCGATTTGGCCCCAATCGCCGGAGCCGCTGATGTTGAGGGAGGCCTGACCCAGCCGATTGCGGTGGGTTTCGCGCACCTGGTTAGCGCGTCGAGGGCCCCCGGGCGCCAGGGTGACGTATTGGGTGTCCTTTGAGGACACACTCTGCCGAGCGGCGCCCAGCTTGATCCGCCAGTCGCCAAGATCGACCCGCCAAGCCGCCCGCCCCCCCCTTCGCGTCGTTCGGTCGACATTGGAAAGGCGCAGATTGACGTCGTCCAGATAGCCGCCGTCCACATCGTGGTAGGCGACGACTCTGGCCGCAGAGTTATCGCCGGTGGGGAGGTTGATCACGCTCTCCAGCTTATAGCTGGGCGAGCCAGACCGGGTGCTGGCGGTCGTGGCGCCGACCGAGGTCGAGGCGACCCCCAGTTCCGGGGGGCGGGTCACGATCCGATAGATGCCGCTCAGCGAGCCCGCGCCATACAGCGCGCCCTGAGGGCCGCGCAGAATCTCGACGCGATCCACATCGATCAGCCGCAGATCAGGATCCGGGGCGTTGTAGTTGATGGGCAGGTCGTCGAGATAGGTCCCGACGGTCGACTGCGTGCGTCCCGTGAAGGTGCCGTCCGAAAGACCCCGCAACAGGATCTTGTTTCGCGCCGCTCCGAGGTTGGTGGTGATGAAACCCGCCGTTTGCCGGGCCACTGAATTCGTGTCGCTCGCGCCGGTGTCTCGAAGCTGTGGTGCGTTGATCACGCTGACCCCGCCCGGCAGGCTGCCCAGACGAGGCGGGCGTTTGCCGGCGCTGATGGTCAGGGGCGCGAGCGGCGCCATGGGTTCTATGACCGCGCGAGCCGGTGTCGTTCCGGTAGGGCGAGGCGGCAAGGCCGGACGAAGCGCCGAGAATCGGATCGTCCTGGCGTCCACGAAACTGTACGCGCACCCCTTTCCGGCGGTCGCCCGGTCCAGCGCCTCGCGCAGGCTGAACGTTCCGACCAGCGGCGCGCCGGGGCCCTTGCAGGCCTCGACCCCGCCCATGCTGACGCCCAGGCGAAGGCCCAGTTCAATCAGGGTCTCGCCGACGGTGAACTTGCGGATATCCAGGCGCGCGCGGTTTTCCGCAGCCCCGACGGGGCCTTGGACGCCGAGGCCAAAGAGGCTGGCGGCGACGAGGAGGCGGGCTCGTTTCAGGATCGAACCAGCCGCGAGGCGTCACTTCGCCGGGGAAGATCTTTCGCGCAGAAGAATGGAGTCATCGGTCGGCGTCGCCGAAATCGGCATCAGGCTGGTGAGGCGGCGAACCATCGCATCCTGGCCATCCACGATCAATACGCCGGAGAAGCGCAGATTGGCCGTGCTCACGCCCTCAAGACGAAGCGGCCGCTCGAAGTAGTGGTTCAGATCGCTGACGACCCGCCCCAGGGTTTGGTCTCGATAGACGAGGCGCCCGGAGCGCCAGCTGACCTGCTCCTCTGTCGACACGGTCCGGACCACGGGGGCGCCGGAGCCGTCGACATGTTCGAGCATCTGTCCGGGGCGTAGCCTGACGGGCTTGCCCTCGCCTTCGGTCGACACCTCGACCGCGCCGCGCAGAACGGTCACGGCCAGCCGGCCGTCCCGACGGCGCACGTCGAATTTTGTGCCGAGCACGCGGACGGTTTCGTCGCCGACGGTAATCAGGAAAGGACGGCGCTCATCACGCGCCACATCGAACAGCGCCTGGCCATCGTGGATGGTGACGCGCCGAGCGTCGTCTTCCAGTCGAACCGACAGATTCGAGTCGGTGTTCAGGTCGATGCGGCTGCCATCCGCCAGCTGGATGACCCGGCTCTCGCCCTTGGCGGTCGAATAGAGCGTGTCTGGCTGGGGCAGAAGTTCTCCCCACGGTGCGAGCGTCAAGGCGATGGCGGCGGCAGCCGCTGTCGCGCCCAGACCGCCCAGCCAGCGCCAGTCGACCGAGAAGGGCCGCTTGCCCGCGACGCGCCGAGGTTCCGTCAACGCTCCCCGCAAGGCCGCTCCACGTTCGAAGATCTCCTCGTCGACGGCTTGGACGGCGTCATAGGCCTCGCGCGCGCCGGGCTCTTCCAGCCAGGCGTCAAACGCAAGCCAGTCGGCTTCACCGGCTTCCGGCCGCTGCAACCGGGTCAGCCAGTCGGCCGCCTCCTGAAGATATTGCGCAGACCGGCTCATCCGGCGTGGCTCCCGCAAGGATCCATCATCCCCAAGAGGGTCGACGGCGCCGACCGTTTCCGTCCCCCATCTAGCATTGCATAAATCAACGCAGTCGCCTCGTCAGGGTCTTTAGGGCCGAGCTGATGTGCTTTTCGACAGTGCTGATGCTGATGTTCATTCGCCGCGCAGTCTCGGCATGGCTGAGGCCCTCCAGCTTGTGCAGCCGGAACGCCTGCTGGGTTTTCTCGGGCAGATCCTCGACGGCCTCGACCAGCGCCTGCAGGCGCTGGCGGCTGTTGACGACATCGTCCGCCGAGGGCTGGTCGGCGACCTCCTGGCCGGCCAGCACCGTGGTGTTCACGTCACGCCAGTCGGTGTCACGCGCTCCGGAGCGCTTCTGGCTGCGCAGGCGGTCGAGCATCAGGTTCGACCCGATGCGATGAAGCAGGGCGGAGGGATTGTCGATCGGCTCCAGGATCTGCAGGCCGCTGATGCGGATGAAGAGATCCTGCACGAGATCCTCGGCCTCGGCTCGTGAGTTCAGGCGCGCCGCAAAGACGCGCACCAGATTGGCGCGCTTTTCCTCGTAAAGGCGCAGCAGCGCGGCCTTGTCCGAGTGCGTATCGCTCAAAAGATCTCCCAAGTCCGAAGCCCGCAACCCCTTGTGGCGAAGCAATATCCATTTTTGGGGCGGAATAACGATGCAAACTTACGGAAGGGTCAACTCCCGTCTCCGGCCGCTCTGGCGCCACCCTGGTCGTGGGCGCGTGGATGATCTTTGGAGTCGCCCGCGCTAGGGTCGTTTCGTACGACTCAAGAGGATTGAGATCATGCGTCACCCGGTTTTCGCCCTGGCGGTGTGCGGCCTTCTGCTCGGCGCCTGCGCCTCGCCCCGCGCGGTTGGTCAGGGTGATATCGCGTCGATGAAGGGGGCGGCGGTCGCCGCATATCCAGGTCAGACCGATGGCGAGGCGGCGACGTACGCCCGTGCGGTCGAGATCGGGGTCTTGAGCCGGCTAGGCGCCGCAGCGAACACGGAAAAGCCCGTGTATCTGGTTCAGGTCGGCGTCGCCCAGCCGCTCCCGACCGTTGGGGTCTCGAGCGCCGTGGGCGCGTTGGATCAAAACGCCTGGCGCAGCGCGCCCGATGAAGCGCCGTGGTGGCGGTTGTGGGGGCAGCGCGGAAAAGCGCGTGTCGTCACCCTGGCCGTTATCAACGCACGCGACGGCGGAACCCTGGCCTGGTCCTCGATCCGCACCAGGCGCGAGACGCCGGCGCAGGTGGCGGACCTGTTGGTTGACGCGCTCAGCGTCTCCAAGGCGCGATAGGATCTATCCGACTCCGTGTCGAGGCAGGCGGACGGTGAATTCGGCGCCGACGCCGGGTTCGCTGCGGCAGGACACCTCTCCGCCATGACGCGCGATGGCCGCCTGAACGAAGGCGAGTCCAAGTCCGACGCCGCCGCCCGCCAGGGTTTGACCCGGACGCTCGAACCGTTGGAAGGCCCGAAAGGCGGAGGCGGCCTCCTCGCGTGAGAAGCCCGGCCCCTGGTCGGCGATGGCGGCGCTGACCACCGGGCCGCTCGGCGAAGCCTGCTCGGACAGGGTGACGGTGATCGTGGAGCCGGGCGGGCTGTATTTCACGGCGTTGCCCAGCAGATTGACCAAGGCGCGCGCCAGTACGCCACGATCGCCCAGCACCATCAGGGGCGTGTCGCCGCCGACCTGCTCGATGCGGATTTTCCGCTGCACCGATTGAGGCCAGACCTCGTCGATCGCCTCGACCGCCACGTCGGCCAGATCGAGTGGCTCCAGGGAAACCGGCGTGACCTCGGCGCGGGCCAGTTGAACGAAGCCGTCGGCCAGAGCGAGGGTGCGGCGGGCGTAGGCCGCGATCCGCTCGGCGGTTTCGCTCGGCAGGTCCGGCGTCGTCGCCAGCAAGGCCAGGATCGAGGTCTGGGGCGAGCGCATGTCGTGCGTCAGAAGCTGCAGCGCCTGCTCCCGCTGGCGCATGGCGGCGGTCAGGATCGAGATGTCGGCCAACCGCACGATCCACCCGGCCGGCGCGCCGTTGTCGTCACGCCGGAACACGGTCTGGAGCTGCAGGGTCCGGCCGTCCGGCAGATGCAGATCGACGGGGTCCTGCTGGTCGGTGGCGTGCGGCCAGTCGAGCTCAAACCGTCGCCCGAGCGGATCCAGCAGATTGATCAGGTCGGCCATAGAGGCGCCGTTCAAGGCGGTCTGATGGGGTCCAAACAGGGCTTGGGCGGCCGCGTTCGCGGCGATCACCCGGCCGTGGGCGTCCGCCACCAAGGTGGCGTCGGGTAGGCTGAACAAGGCGTCGGCGGAAAAGCGGCGCAGATCGTCCATGTGCGTGATCGCCTCGCCGAGGCTGGAGGCTTGGCGCGAGATGACGTCGCCCTGGAAGGCCGCCGGCTTCGCCCCGCGCGCCCTCACGATCGACCGCACGCGCGCCAGTTCCCGCCCCATCAGGTCGCTGACCCGGCTCAACTGCCCCCACCCCCAGACCAGCGCCACCAGTATCAGGCCGATCACCGTGGCGATAGGCGAAAGCCAGACATGGGCCAGCCAGAGGAGGGCGGCCGAGTAGCCCAGCGCCACAAGGCACAGGCCCATCGTCAGCAAGAGATTCGCGCGGGGCGGCAGGGCGATGAACCCGATCAGCAGCAGCCACAGCAGGGTCAGGCTGAATCCCACGCGGCTCGCCGACTCCGCCGGCTTGATCATCTGTCCTCGTCGCAGGGCGTCGAGGATGCTCGCCTGTAGTTGAACGCCGGTCATGCTGGCGGCGTCGGGCGTCACAGGCGTCGGAAAGGCCGGGCCGAGGCCTGGCGCGGTGACGCCGACGAACACCGTACGCCCGGCGATCAGCTCTCTGGGCACCTCGCCCTCCAACACGCTGACGAAGCTGACATGTCGGTAGATGGACGGCGGTCCGGCGAAGGGGATCAGCAAGGTTTGGGCGTCGCTCCGGGTGACATCCGGTGAGCCCGGCGGTCGGGTGGCGCGGTGGACCACGGTCATCAGATCAGGGCGCAGGTTTGGACCGTCGGCCTCGAACGGCGCCATGCGCCGCACGACGCCGTCGTTGTCGAAGCGCACGTGCGCCAGACCGACACCGGCCGCGCCTTGGGCGATCTCAGGGATCGAGCTCACGATACGGGGCGGCGCGTTCTGGCCGCTATCGGTCAGGAACTCCGGCAGGTAGACACGTCCGGATCGCTTGATGGCTTCGCCGAGGGCAAGGTCCTGAGCGGGGTCTGGAGAGGGTTGGCTGAACAGGACATCGTAGACGATCGTCCCCGCGGCCGCCTGATCGAGCTGGTCGATCATCCGGGCGTGCCTGTCGCGGGTCCACGGCCAGGCGCCCAACCTGGCCAGGCTGCGTTCGTCGATATCGATGATCAGGATCGAGTCGTCGGCGGGGCGCGCATTGGCGCGGGTCAAGACGTCGTACAGGAGACTGTCCAGGCGGCTGGGCGCGCGCGCCGCGACGACGGCCAGCGCCAGGCTCGCGACGACGGCCAGCCAGAACCAGGAGGCTCGGCGTCCTTGCAGCCGGGGCGGACGGGTGGAGGACGCCGTCACTTCCCGATCTGCAACTGCTGCGGCGGCCCTTGCTTTTCCGTCATCACGCCGTCCTTGAAGCGCAGAGCGCTGACCCGCCATGTGTAGGCCCCGGGCGCGAGATCGGTGAGCGTCAGTCGCGGTTCAGTCAGGCCGGGCTGGTCGACGATCGGGGTCTTTGGGTCAGCTTCGGCGAACATCTGGAAGCGGTAGTTCCGCACCCCGTCGCCGGCGGAACTCCACCGGAACAGGAAGCTGCGATGCTTCCCCTGGCGGGTGTCATTGGGCGACGCGGCGTCCAGGGTATCGAGGTCGCGGTCAAAGCTGTAGTCGGCCGGGAACCCCTCCAGCCCGCCAGGGTCGATGGCGGTGAGCCGAACGAAGTAGGTGCCGTTCGCGATCTGGCCGAAGTCGGCGATCGGCTTCTCCTGGGACGTGGTCTGGGTCGTGGCCTCGGCGAAAATGTCGATGAAGCCCGCGTCCCGCGCCAGCAGCAGGCGGTAGGACGCGGCGCCCTTGACAGGTTCCAGGCTGAAACGAACCAGCGCGTCGCTCTGGGTCTGGCCGCCCGCGCCCAGCTTGGGCCCGGGCAACAGGTCGACGGGGGCGCTCACGCCGTTCGCCGAGGCGCTGACGCCAAAGCCGGCCGCGATGGGCGGGGCGTCCGAGACGGTCTCGCCTGCGGCGACCCCGACGGCGCCTTTCAGGACCTCCGTCTGGGCTCTGTCGGCCGCCGCAGCGACGCGGAACTCTGTGCCGCGCACCGCCGACACCGAAACCGGCGTGCGCACCTCGAACCGCGCCCCGGGCGTCGGCGTGGGCGTGGCCGAGATCGTTCCCTTGCCTTGATCGAGCTGGAAGACGCGCTGGGGCGCGTTGTTCAGCAAGGTCTGGCGCAACTTGGCGATCCGCACGCGCGTGTTCGAGGGCAGGGTGACGCGCGAGGCGTCCTCAAGCTCGAAGGTCGCGAAGGCGCCAGGCCCGGTGATGATCCACTGGCCCTCCGACAGCGGCATGCCCACGCGTCCCGGGGTCCGCTGGCCGTTGGTCTCGATCTGCACGGGGCCCGTCAGCGCCGACAGCGTCGCGGCGATCGGCGTCGACTTCAGCAAGTTCGGGTCGATGGCGAGTCGGGAGCCCGGACGCAGCCGCCGGGGCTCGGTCACGCCATTGGCTTTCTGAACCCGACGATAGTCGCTCGGCCGGTTCAGATAGGCGCGTCCCAGGCCGATCAGCGTGTCTCCTGGCTTGACCATGTAGGCCACCGGAGGATCGACAGGCGCCGTTTCCGCCCGCGCCGTCGCCGCTCCCAACAGCGCAAGCGCCGCGAGGCGTGCTATAGCAGCCCTGGACATGGTCAATCTCCCTCGCCCGTAGTGTCCGGGTCGCATGCTTCCAGGCGGTAGCCGAAGCCATAGACGGTGCTCAGCCGGAACCCGTTGTTCGGGCGAAGATGCAGCTTCGACCGCAGACGGGAGACGTGGGCGTCCAGCGTCCGGGTCTCCAGGTCGGGTCGTTGGCCCCAGATGCGTCGCAGCAGGTACTCGCGGGACAGGGGACGCGAAAGGTTGCTGAACAGAAGCGACGCCAGTTGGAACTCCTTCGGGGTCAGGGTCTCGACGCGTCCATCCCAACTGGCGGTCTGCGCCCCGGGATCCAGCCGGTACTGGCCGTATTGTTCGGGCTGCGGCTGGCTCGGGGGGCGATGAATACGCCGCACCACAGCGTTCACGCGAGCCAGCAGCACCTGAGGCTGTAGCGGCTTGACGATATAGTCGTCGGCGCCGGCGTTCAGGCCCTCGACGAGATCGGCTTCCACCGAGCGGCTGGTCAGCAACAGGACGGGCGGCGCGGTGAGGGGATCCTCGCGCAGCAGCTTCAGCGTCTCCACGCCCGACAACTCGGGCATGTTCCAGTCCAGGATGATGAGATCGAAGGTCTGCTTGCGTAGCTCGGCCAGCAAGCGAGAGGGCGTCGTGAAGCTCGTGCAGGTGAAGCCGGCCGGATCCAGAACCGAAGCGACGAGGGCGTTGTGACTCTGGTCGTCGTCGAGCAGGGCGACTTTCATATGCTCACTTAAGCTGGGAGGTGGCGCGTCCCGCGGGGGAGCGAGACGCGCCGCGGTCGTCCGGCCGTCGGTGGGGCGACAAGCAGGCGTCCAGCCAGTCATCTGTACCTTGCTCCGCCATTGCACGCTCGACCTGAGGCGGCATTTTTACAATGGTTTACAGTCGGGTCGAGCCGAGTTCGCTCTGTTCGTCAATCGCCGAACCCAAGACGGGGGCGAAGTCGCCGACCGGTTTCACCTCGACGCGGGACAGCCCGAGCCATCCCGCCATCAGGCTCAGTTCCTCGGCCAGGGCGCGAGGGGTGTCGCCGTCGGCGGCCGGCTCGGCGTGCGCGGCGAGAACCCGCAGGACTCCCGCCTTCCGATCGGCCTTCAGATCAACCCGGGCGGTGATCGCCTCGTTCTGCAAGAAGGGCAGGACGTAGTAGCCGTGAGTGCGCTTGTGGGCCGGCGTATAGATCTCGAGGCGAACCCGGACGCCGAACATGCGCTCGGTCCGCTCGCGAAACCAGATCAGGTTGTCGAACGGCGATAACAGCGCGGTGGTCTTGATCGCCCGAGGACGCCGCGCCTGCGGCCAGAGATAGGCGGGCTGATCCCAGCCCTCGACCGCAACCGGCGTCAGCAGGCCGTCCGTGACCAGCGCCGCCACCCCCTGGCGCGCATCGGTGAGGCCGAGCCGGAAGTAGTCCCGCAGGTCCCGCTCGGTCGCCACGCCCATCGCTCTGGCGGAAATCATCAAGAGCGCGCGACAGGCCTCGTCCCGCGCCGGGGTCGGCGCCTCGTGAATGGCTTTGGGGAGGATGCGTTCGGGCAGGCCATACACACGCTCGAAGCTGTTGCGGCGGGTGGCGGTGGTCAGCCGGCCCGTCCAGAACAGGCACTCCATCGCCCGCTTGCCCTCGCTCCAGCCCCACCAGCCGCCCGCGCCCTTCGCGCCAAGGTCCAGTTCGGACGCGGCGAGGGGGCCACGCCTGTCGACGGCCTCCAGCGCCTGATCGATGAAGTCGGCATGGCTTCGCAGGAACTTGGCGACGTTCTTCCAGACGCCAACCCCGTCTTGGGCGTCCTGCATGCGCCAGCGCAGGAACGGGTGCGTGGCGAGCGGCGTCAAGGACGCCTCGTGCCCCCAGTATTCGGCCAGGGCGGGTTTGCGCCCCCAGGCCAGATCCTCAAGCAGACCGCGATCATAAGGGCCCAGCCGGGAGAAGAACGGCAGATAGTGCGAGCGCGAGACCACGTTGACCGAGTCGATCTGCACCACGCCGAGCGCCTCGATGGTGGACAGCAGATGTCTGCGGCCGGGGTTGTCCGGTCGCGGTCGCCCGAATCCCTGAGCCGCCAGCGCGATGCGCCGCGCTTCCTTGGCGGTGAGGGTCTCGACCATGAACACAGTTGAGCCCGCGCCGACGAGGCGCGCAAGGTGTTGAGACCGCTACCATTGGGCTTGGCGGCGACGGCGAACGGACCTACCGATGCGGCCGTCGGTTCCAGGGAGCAAGGGTCATGGTCGCGATCGAGACGGGGGATTCCCGCCTGGTGTTCGCCCCTGAGATAGGCGGCGCGGTGGCCGCCTTCACCGTCGCTGGGCGAGACGTGCTGCGGCCGACGCCGGGCGGATCGACCGACGCCTTGCTGACGGCCTGCTTTCCGCTGGTCCCGTTTTGTAATCGTATCCCCCACGGCCGCTTCCAGTTTCAGGGACGCGAGGTCGTCCTGCCGCCCAACCTCGGGGATCATCCTCATCCGCTGCACGGCCAGGGCTGGCGGCGGCCCTGGTCCGTACAGAGGGCCGAGGGCGGCGAAGCGGTGCTGACCTTTGATCACGCGCCCGGCGACTGGCCGTGGGCGTATCGGGCCGAGCAGCGGTTCGAGCTTCGCGAGGCGGCCTTTCGGGTGACGCTGAGCGTGACCAACACGGGCGACGCGGTGATGCCTGCAGGCCTTGGGTTCCACCCCTATTTTCCCGCGCGGCCCGGCGAGCGCCTGACGGCGGCCCATGACGGGGTCTGGCTGATCGACGCCGATGTGCTGCCCACGGTCCACCACGCCGGATCGTGGGGCCCGGACTGGGCGACGGGCGCGCCGGTGGCGGGCCATGACCTGATCGATCATTGCTATACCGGCTGGACTCAGCGCGCGGTGCTTAGCGCGCCGGGCGAGCCCGACACGGTGGTCAGCGCTTCAACGGACTGCGCCTGGCTGCACGTCTATGTCCCGCCAGGCGAAGATCACTACTGCGTCGAACCCTGCGCCAGTCGCCCCAATCCCTTCGGCGCGGGCGTGACCGGCATGGTCGCGCTCCAGCCCGGCGAGAGCCGCTCGATCTGGATGGAAATCGCTACCGAGCGGTGAGCCGCCTCACGCTCTAGGGTGTTATGCCCGCTTGGGCCTTCAGGCGCGCGACCATGTCGTTGGACAGGTAGCCGTCGGCCGGGAGTTGCTGGCTCTGCTGCCAGGCGCGCAGGGCGCGGCGCGTGCCGGCGCCGATGACGCCGTCGGCGGGGCCGGGATTGAAGCCGACCCGCGCCAGCGCGATCTGGGCCGCCATGCGGTCCGACATCGACAGCGGCGTCTCGACCGGCCACGGCGTGACCAGAGGGCCGCCGCCCGCGAACCGATCGGCCAGCAGGCCGATGCCCAGGGCGTAGGACGTCGAGTTGTTGTAGGTCCGGATCGCGAAGTGGTTGGGCAGCGCCAGGAAGGCGGGGCCCGCCGCGCCGGCCGGCAGGATCAACATGGCCGGCGAAGCGGCGTCCTGAGCGGTCCAGGGCAGGCCGTCGGCGCGTCGAACGCCCCGCGCCTCCCACCATGCCGGAATTTCCCTGGGGCCTTCGGTGACCGAATAGTCGAAGCCGGGGGGCAGGATCACTTCCTTGGCCCAGCCCACATTGCGTTTCCATCCGCCGTGGGCGAGCAGGTTGGCGGCGGAGGCCAGGGCGTCGGCGTCCGATCCCCAGATGTCCCGGTGCCCGTCGCCGTCGAAGTCGACGGCGGTGGCGCGATAGCTGGACGGAATGAACTGGGTCTGGCCCATGGCTCCGGCCCAGGACCCCTTCAGTTGGGCGCGCGTCACCTCGCCCGAGTCGATGATCTTCAGGGCGGCGATCAGTTCGCCCTCGGCCCAGGCGCGGCGGCGGCCGTCGGCCGCCAGGCTGACCATCGAGCGCACCACGTCGAAATTGCCCTGTAGCTGCCCGAACGCCGACTCCATGGCCCAGACGGCCAGAAGGATGTCGCGCGGCACGCCATATTGCGCCTCGATCGGCGGCAGGAACGCCAACTGCTCGCGCTTGTTACGGCCGATCGCGACCCGGTCGTCGCTGATGACGCCCCGGATATAGTCGCCGACCGGCTTGGAGAACTCCGGCTGGCGACTGTCGAGACTGATCACCTTCGGATCGGGAATCACCCCGCTCAGTTCGCGGTCCAGCAGCGCCGGCGACAGCCCGGCGGCGAGGGCCCGGCCGCGGAAATCCTGCATCCAGGTGTCGAAAGCCAGCTCGCCGGCGGGAACAGGCGTCTGCGGCGTAGGCGCCGGAGCGACGGGCGTCTGCGGTTTCGGCGCGGGCGAGGGCGGCGGGCTGATGGCGGTCAGCGGCCCCTGCGGAGACGTATCCGCGCAGCCGGCGAGCAAGAGAACGAGAAAGACGCGACGATCCATGGCCATGCGAGGAAGCTACCGGGGTTCGAGGGAAAGCTTCAATCACAAGCGCGCCAGACGGGTGAAGTTCCCGCCGCGTGGCGCGAAAGGCCCAGGAGCGCATTGACTCACGCCCCCGTCCTGACTATACGCACCGCCTCCGAAACACCCGGACGTTCCGGCCGTCGTCTTGTGCGCGCCCGAACCTCTCCGCTGAGTACAGACAGAGACGGTCATGAAGGTTCGCAGCTCGCTGAAGTCGCTCAAGGGTCGCCACCGCGACTGCAAGATGGTCCGCCGCAAGGGCGTCATCTACATCATCAACAAGACCGACCCGCGCTTCAAGGCCAAGCAAGGCTGATGACGGGCTCGCCTCCCAGAGCCGTGCTCTGGGATGTTGGCAATGTCATCGTGCGCTGGGACCCCCGCGCACTGTATGCGAAGATCTTCGAGGAACCGGCCGATCTCGACCGGTTCCTTTCGCATGTCTGCACCCTGGAATGGCATGTGGCGCATGACCGGGGCGTGTCGTTCGCCGACAACGCCGCGCCGCTGATCGATCGTTTTCCCGAACATGAGGCCGAAATCCGGGCCTGGGACGACCGTTTCGACGAGATGCTGTCGGGGCCGATCCCCGAGACGGCAGAGGTCATCGACGCGCTGGCGGCGCGCCAGGTTCCTCAGTTCGCTCTGACCAACATGCCGCAATCGAAGTGGCCGGTCGTCCAGGCGATCTCGCCCGCGCACTTCGGCCACTTTCGCGGCGCGGTGGTCTCGGGCGACGAGGGGGTGATCAAGCCCCAGCCGCGCATCTACGAGATCGTCCTGGAACGCACCGGGCTGTCCGCCCACGACCTCCTGTTCATCGACGACAGCGCCGCCAATATCGCCGCCGCGGAGGCTCTCGGCTTCCACACGCATCACTTCACCGACCCCCGCGCCCTGCGCGGCGCCGTCGAGGCGCACGGCTTGATCTGACAACGGCGCGCCTGGCCATGGCGTGATCGGGCGGCGACGCCTATCTGGGGCGCATACGGATCCGGAGCCTCTCCATGAACATCTCGATGATCGGCCTTGGCGCCATGGGCGCGGCCATGGTCCGCAATCTGCTGGCCAAGGGGATGAAGGTGACGGTGTGGAACCGGTCGCCCGCCATCGTCGAGGCGCTGGTCGCTGAGGGCGCCGTTCCCGCCGCCGACGCCGACGAAGCCTTCAAGGCCGATATCGTGCTTTCCATGCTGGCCCACGACCAGGCGGTGAGGGAGGTGTTGGTCGATAGCGGCGTCCTGGCCCGGGCGCGCAAGGGCGTGGTCCACGTCAACCTCGCCACGATCTCGACCGCCCTGGCCGGCGAGCTCGCCACCCTGCACGCCGAGCTCGGCCTCGGCTATGTCGCCTCTCCGGTGTTCGGCCGCCCGCCCGTCGCCCAGGCTGGGGCGCTGAACGTGCTGGCGGCCGGCGCGCCGGACGCCGTCGCAACGGCCATGCCGGTCTTGGAGCAACTGGCCGCCAAGGTCTGGCCGCTGGGCGAGGACCCCGTCCGCGCCAACGCCCTGAAACTGGCCGGCAACTTCATGATCGTCTCGGCCATCGAGTCGATGGGCGAGGCCGTGGCCCTGGGCGAAGCCTACGGCGTTCCGGCCCCTGAGTTGCTGGACATGCTGAGCAGCACCCTGTTCGCCGCCCCGATCTACAAGATCTACGGCGCCATGATCGCCGAGCGACGCTACAGCCCGCCTGGCTTCGCGGCCGAGCTGGGCCTGAAGGATGTGCGCCTCGTGCTCGACGCCGCTGAGGCCAAGGGCCTTTCGATGCCGCAGGCCGATCTGGCCGAGGCCAGTCTGGAGATGTTGCTCGACGGGGACGACAAGGGGCTCGACCTGGCCGCCCTCGCCGAGATCGCAAGAGGACGTGTGGACGGCCGCTGAATCGCGCTTCCCAGCGGCGCGCCTTCGAACTAGGTTCCGCGCCTCCGATTTCCAGCCTTTTCCGCGAGACCGCCCATGGCCGACGACGCCATTCCCCACACCGACGTCCTGAACTCGACCGCCCAGGGCCAGCTGAAGTCGATCATCGAGCGCGTTGAGCGCCTGGAGGTCGAGAAGGCCGAGATCATGGAGCAGATCAAGGAAGTCTACGCCGAGGCCAAGGGCAACGGCTTCGACGTGAAGGTGCTCAAGAAGGTGGTCCGCATCCGCAAGCAGGACCGCGCCAAGCGCCAGGAAGAAGACGCCATCCTGGATCTCTATCTGTCGGCGATCGGCGAAATCTAGGTTTTTGAGAGTGCGTCGGCGCGCGCGGTCGGGGATACTCCCTGCCGATGCGCGCCAAGCCGCCCGATCCGAAAGAACAGGCCAAGCGGGCCGCGCTGAACGCTCTGAAGCGCGCGCGTCGCGCGGCTGAGAAGTCAGGCGTCGAACTCTCCGAGTGGGAGGGGGAGTTCCTGACCAGCGTCGCCCAGCGGGTCGAGACCTACGGCCGGGCCTTCGCCGATCCCGAAAAGGGCGCGCGCGGCCAGGCCCTGTCAGGCAACCAGGCCATCAAGCTGAAAGAGATCGCCCGCAAGGCCAAGGGCGAGAAGAAGCCGATGAAGCGCGGCAAGGGTTTCCAGCGTCGCGGGCGACCGGAACCTGAACCGGAGGTCCAGGAAGACTGATCGCAATTCGGCCTCGCCGTCAGCCCCGGCTAGAGCCTTTAGCCCGAAATCGGAATCGATTTTGGGCGTTAAAAAGGCTCTAAATCAAATACTTAGAGCGTGAGAATAGCCGAAACCGGTTCCCACTTTCGGCCTCACGCTCTAGGCTTCACCGTCGCGCGGGCCGGCTTGAGCAGGGCCTTCAGGCGCTGTTCGCGCGACAGCGGGCGCAGGATCAGCGGGCTCATCAGCCCGCTTCCTTCATGTCGACCTCGATCCCCTGCTCGCGAACCTTGCGATAGAGGGTCGAGCGTCCGATGCCGAGGCGCCGGGCGACTTCGCTCATGTGGCCGGCATAGACATCGATGGCGTGCTGGATCAGGTCGCGCTCGATCTCCTCCAGCGTCCGCAGATGGCCGCGGTCATCGAGGATGCGGACCGGCGCCTCGGTCCCAACGGCGGCCGCCATGGCCGCGTGGGTCGCCTGCAGCAGCGCTGCGGGCGGCGGCGCGGGCGGGATTGAGACGGCTTCGATCGGCGCGGCCAGACCCGAGATCGCCGGGAAGTCGAAGGGCTGCAGATACGGGGCGTCGGCCAGAACGATGGCGCGATAGACCGTGTTCTCGAGCTGGCGGACGTTGCCGGGCCAGTCGAAGCTGGTCAGCAGCCGCATCGCCTCGGGCGAAGCGCCGATGACGCGCTTGCCTTCCTCGACATTGAAGCGACGGATGAACGCCTCGACGAGCGCAGGGATATCCTCGCGACGTTCGCGCAGGGACGGAGCCTCGATCGGGAAGACGTTCAGGCGGTAGTAGAGGTCCTCGCGGAACCGGCCGGCCGAAACCGCCTGGTGCAGGTCGCGGTTGGTGGCCGACACGATGCGGACGTCGACCTTCAGCGAGCGCTTGGAGCCGATTGGATCGATCTCGCCCTCCTGCAGGGCGCGTAGCAGCTTGACCTGCATGTCCAGCGGCAGTTCGCCCACCTCGTCGAGGAACAGGGTGCCGCCGTCGGCTTCCTTGAACTTGCCCAGGTGCTTGTCGGTGGCGCCGGTGAACGCGCCCTTCTCGTGGCCGAACAGGATCGACTCGACGAGGTTCTCGGGAATGGCGCCGCAGTTCACGGCCACGAACGGCTTGCCGGCGCGATCCGACGAGCCATGCACCGCGCGGGCGATCAATTCCTTGCCAACGCCGCTTTCGCCGGTGATCAGCACGGGGATGCCGCTCTTGGCGGCCCGCTCGCCCATGCGCTTGACCATGGTCATGACCGGCGAGGCGCCGATCAGGTCCGCGAAGGTGGTCTTGCCGCCGGCGCGCTTGGTCAGCCGTTCGACTTCGCCCTTCAGGTCGCCCATCGACAGGGCGTTGCGGATCGACACGGTGATCCGTTCGGGGGAGGCGGGCTTGATGAAGAAGTCGCAGGCGCCGGCCTGCATCGCCTTGACCACGGTGTCGACGCCGCCGCTGGCGGTCAGCACGATCACGGGTTGCTGGAAGCCGCGCGCGCGCAACTCCTTCAGCGTCTCCTGGCCGTTCAGGCCGGGCATGACGAGGTCGAGCAGGATCACATCGGCCGGCGCGCCGGACGTCAGGTGCGCGATCGCCGCGTCACCGCCTTCAGCGTGCGAGACCGCGAACCCGTCGCGCTCGAGCACCGCTTGAATCAACCGACGTTGTGTCGGGTCGTCATCGACGACTAGGACCGTTTTGGTCATTGAAACATCCACCAGAACCGGCCGTGCCCACATGGAGCAGGGCTCTTGTTGGCTCAGAGTGATACAGCTCGCGGGTAAACACCGGCTTTCAGAGAGGTGTCGCGAACCTTAAACATTATAGTTAACAGTGACTTCCCAGCATCGAAGGGTGTGGCCGGCCGCGAAGGCGCCGGAAAGCTGGACCTGATCTCGCGCCGCGACGTCGATCATCGCGCTGGACTTCCACGCCCATGCTGACGGATCGTGGATCAGGACCTCGCGCGGCGTGCGAGGCCGAGACCCGGGGGGGCGTCATGTTCGTTGGGCACTATGCGGGGGCGTTGGCCGCCAAGGCGATCGAGCCGCGCGCGCCGCTCTGGAGCTATGTGCTGGCCTGTCAGGCCATGGATATCGCCTGGGGCGGCCTGCTCATCGCCGGCGTCGAGAAGGCGTCCGTCGATCACAGCCTGCCGGGCAGCGCCCTGATCCTTTCGCACATGCCCTACACGCATAGTCTGCCGGCGGCGGCGCTTTGGTCCGTCGCCGTGGCGACCGCGCTGGTTCTGCTCTTGAAATTACCCCGGCGGGCGGGCCTGTTCATCGGTCTGGCCGTTCTGTCGCATTGGCTGCTGGATTTTCTGGTCCATCGCCCGGACCTGCCGCTGATCTGGAGCGGACCCAAGGTCGGCCTGGGCCTATGGAACCACGCCGTGCTCGAACAGGCCGTCGAGATGGGCCTGCTGGGGATGGCCGGGGCCGCCTGGGCTTGGCGACGCGGTCAGCAAGGACACGGCTGGGCCGGGGCTGTCGGCTTCCTGGGTTTTCTGCTGGTCTTGCAGGTGGTTCCAATGCTGAAGCCGCTCGCCGGCGACCCGGTCGGCCTGGGCGGTTCGGCGGTCGCCACCTATCTGGCGACATGCCTGGTGGCTGTTTTCGTCGAGCCGCGAACCGGGAAAGCGCGGGTCTAGGGGGCTGGAGCATTGCGCCTGTGGGGGCCGCAGCCCTATCTGCTGCCCTATGAACGCGCCCTTCAAGCCCGACACCCCGCCCGAATGGAATCTCGGCGATCTCTACGCTGGTCGTGACGATCCCCGCATCGAGGTCGATCTGGCCGCCGCCAAGGCCGCCAATGACGAACTGGCCTCGCTGGAGGGCATGTTCCTGGAGGCCCGCAAGGAGCCCCAGCGGCTGGGCGTGCTGCTGGATCGCGGGATCACCCTCTACGAGCAGGCGACCAACGGCCTGTGGGGCGTGGGCGCCTATGCAGGTCTTGCCGCTTCGGTCGCGCGCGACGACCCGGCCTGGGCCAAGTTCGAGGCCGATCTGCGGGCCCGCTCGTCGCAGATCGCCGCCGAAAGCCTGTTCTTCACGCTGGAGCTGAACCAGCTGGAGGACAGCGAGATCGCCAAGGCGCTGGAGACGCATCCTGACGCCGCCCGCTGGGCGCCGTGGCTGCGCCGCGTGCGTCTGTCGCGGCCGCATGAGCTGTCGCCGGAGCTGGAGCGGTTCATCGTCGACAAGGCTCCGGCCGTCGCCAACTGGGTGCGGCTCTACGACGAAACCCTGGCCAAGCTGACCGCCAAGGTCGGCGACGAGACCCTGACCCTCGCCGAAGCCCTGAACCGCCTGTCGGACCCCAGCGTCGACCGTCGCAAGGCCGCCGCCGATGGCCTGGCCAGCGCCCTGCAAGAGCGCGCCTCGACCCAGGCGCTGGTCTTGAACACCCTGGCCTTCGAAAAGCAGGTCGAGGACCGCTGGCGACGTTATGAGACGCCCGCCCAGTCGCGCCACCTGGCCAACGAGGTCGACGCCGACGCTGTCGACGCCCTGGAGCAGGCGGTGGTCGAGGCCTATCCGCGCCTGTCGCACCGCTACTACGCGCTGAAGGCCAAGGTCATGGGTGTCGACTCGCTGGACTACTGGGACCGCAACGCCCCGCTGACGGCCGCCGCGCCCCGCGCCTATCGCTGGGACGAGGCCAAGGGCATGGTGCTGGAGAGTTTCCAGGACCTGGCGCCCAAGTTCGCCGACGCCGCCCGGGTCTTCTTCGACAAGCCCTGGATCGACGCGCGGCCCCGTCCGGGCAAGCAGTCGGGGGCCTTCGCCCACCCGGTGACGGCCGACCGCCATCCGTTCGTGTTCATGAACTACATGGGCGAGCGCAGGGATGTCCTGACCCTGGCGCACGAGCTGGGTCACGCCGTTCACCAGACCCTGTGCCAGCCGCTGGGCACGCTGCTCGCCGACACACCGCTGACCCTGGCCGAGACGGCGTCGATCTTCGGCGAAGGTCTGGTGTTCGACCGGCTGCTGGCCGAAGCCACGCCCGAGGACCGCAAGGGCCTCTTGGCCGGCAAGATCGAGGATGGCCTCAACACCGTGGTGCGTCAGATCGCCTTTCACAGGTTCGAACGCCGCTTCCACGAGGCGCGTCAGGACGGCGAGCTGTCGCCCGATCAGATCGGCGCCCTATGGCTGGATGTCATGGGCGAGAGCCTGGGGCCGGCGGTCAAGCTGAACGCTGGCTACGAGCACTACTGGGCCTATGTCAGCCATTTCTGCCACGCGCCGTTCTATGTTTACGCCTATGCCTTCGGGGATCTGCTGGTGCGGGGGCTGATGGAGAAGCGTCGCGAGGATCCGGAGCGGTTTGCGCCGCTTTATGAGCAGTTGCTCGCCGCTGGGGGGACCAAGACCTATGTCGAGGCCCTGGCCCCGTTTGGGCTCAACCCGCGCGAAAAGGCGTTCTGGGCCGCCGGCTGCGCCCAGCTGGAGCGGCTGGTGGATGAGTTTGAAGCCTTGGTGTGAGCGTCCTTCTCCCCTTGCGGGAGAAGGTGGCCGCCGCAGGCGGTCGGATGAGGGGTTTCTCCGACCGTCCGCGCGACCCCTCATCCGTCGCTTCGCGACACCTTCTCCCGCAAGGGGAGAAGGGATTGGAGCGTTGATCTGATGGTGCAAGATCCCGAACGGGACCGCCTCTCCGGCCGGCTTTCCCGATTCGCCAAGGTCGGGGCGGGGCTGTCGGGCGCCGCCGTGTCCTACGGCGCCAACCGGATGTTCGGCGGAGACGAGGCCGACGCGCGCAACGCCAAGGCCCTGAAGGCGGCGCTGGGCGGGTTGAAGGGGCCGCTGATGAAGGCGGCGCAGATGTTCGCCACCGTGCCGGATCTCCTGCCGCCCGAGTTCGCCAAGGAGCTGGCCGAGCTGCAGACCAACGCGCCTGCGATGGGCTGGCCGTTTGTCAGGCGGCGCATGGCGGCCGAGCTTGGCGCTGATTGGCAGGCGCGGTTCGCCAGCTTCGAGCACGAAGCCGCCGCCGCCGCCTCGCTGGGCCAGGTTCACCGCGCCACGACGCACGACGGCCGCGCCCTGGCGGTGAAGCTGCAATACCCGGACATGCAGAGCGCCGTCGAAAGCGATCTTGGCCAGCTACGCGCCCTGATCTCCCTCATCAAGCGCATGGACGGCGCGCTCGACCCGTCCGAGGCCATTGTCGAGATCGGCGACCGCCTGCGCGAGGAGCTGGACTACGCCCGCGAGGCCAAGCTGATGGCGCTGTACGGCAACTTCTTCGCCGACCGCGCGGACATCCGCACCCCATCGCCGGTCCCGGAACTTTCGACCGGACGTCTGCTGTCGATGACCTGGCTGGACGGTCAGGGCCTGCTGGCGTTCAAGGCGGCCCCCCAGGCCGTGCGCGACCGCATCGCCGCCCTGCTGTTCGAGGCCTGGTGGAGCCCCATGACCCATCTGGGGATCATCCATGGCGATCCGCATCTTGGGAACTACACCTTCGCGGGCGAGGGGGCCGCGCACCTGAACCTTCTCGACTTCGGCTGCATCCGCATCTTCCCCCCGAAATTCGTGGCGGGGGTTGTCAGGCTGTACCGGGCGCTCGCCGATGATGATCGCGCCGAGCAGGTGGAGGCTTATCGCAGCTGGGGCTTCCAGGGGCTCAGCGATCCGCTGGTCGACGCGCTGAATGTCTGGGCGCGGTTCATCTACGGCCCCCTTCTGGACGACCGTGTGCGCACGGTCGCCGACGACGTCCCGCCCGGCGAATACGGTCGGCGCGAGGCCTTCAAGGTGCGCCAGGCTCTCAAGGCCGTCGGCGGCGTGACGATCCCGCGCGAGTTCGTCTTCATGGACCGCGCCGCGATCGGCCTGGGCGCGGCCTTCCTGCACCTGGGCGCCAGCCACAACTGGAAGCAGCTGTTCGAGGCCTCGCTGGAGGGCTTCTCCGAAGAGGCCGTGGCCGCACGCCAGGCCCAGGCGCTGGCGGCAGTGGGGCTGTAGGCGCAGCCGTCCCTAGGGCGCGTGAGGTTTAAGTGTAAGCGGCTAAACCGCTCGAACGCGCCCTAAGTGTATGAAATAGAGCGTATTTATCTGGTTTGGATGATGCCATCTAAACCAGACAGGCTTTAGGGAAGGCTTTCCTTTTTTCAAACGCTTGTTAGCCTGGCGTCATGTCCGACGATCTGACAGACGCCCAGACAGCCGCGATTCCGGACGGCTTCTCTCAACTCAATTGGTCACGGGGCTTTGGTCGCCAGATCGGGCCGCTGTTCGAGCACCGCGAGGGGCCGGGTCAGGCGCGCCTGGCGTTTCGGGTCGAGGAGCACCACACCAACGGCCTGGGCAATTGCCATGGCGGCATGCTGATGAGCTTCGCCGACATGGCCTGGGGGCGGATCATCTCGCTGCAGAAGTCCTACAGCTGGGTCACCGTACGCTTGATGTGCGACTTTCTCTCGGGCGCCAAGCTGGGCGACTGGGTGGAAGGCGAAGGGGAGTTGATCGGCGAAGAGGACTTGCTGTTCACGGTTCGCGGCAGGATCTGGGCCGGCGACCGGACGCTGATCACCGGCACAGGCGTCTTCAAGGCGCTGAGCCCGCGAAAGCCGCGACCCGGCGAACTGGCTTACAAGGAACAGGCGTAACCGATGGCCGACGATCAATCCGCGCCGGCCTCTCTGCTCGCGCCGTTCATGGGCGCGCCGCCGCCCGCGCCCGCTTGGTTCGACGCCGCGATCGCCGAGACGCCCGAGCGCGCGATGATTGCTGTCGAGGGGGCGAACATTGAGCTTCTCACGTGGGGCGAGGTGGGCAAGCCGGGCCTCCTGCTGCTGCATGGCAACGGCGCCCACGCCGATTGGTGGAGCTTCATCGCGCCCTTCTTCTCCAAGGACTGGCGCGTGGCGGCGATCTCCTGGTCGGGGATGGGCGGCAGCGACTGGCGCCCGGCCTACAGCGCCGAACTGTTCGCGACGGAGATCTTCGCAGCGGTGGAGGCGGCCGGCCTGGCGGCGGGCGGCGTCAAACCGATCGTCGTCGGCCATTCGTTCGGCGGGTTCCCGACGCTCTACTGCGCCGCCCGCCATGCGGACCGGCTGCGCGGGGCGATCCTGCTCGACACCACCATTCAACCGCCCGAAAAGCGCTGGAAAGGGCCGCCGCCCCGATCAGGCAAAGGCGCGCCGGTCTATGCGACGCTTGAAGAGGCGCTGACCCGCTTCCGGCTGGCGCCGCCCCAGCCGTGCGACAACCTCTACATCGCCGATTTCATCGCCCGGCGCTCGCTGAAGGAAACCGCCGAGGGCTGGACCTGGAAGTTCGATCCGGATCTCTGGCGAAACTTCAAGATGCCGGATCTGGGGGATTTGCTGCCCCAGATCGCCTGCCCGACCGCGCTGGCGTGGGGTGAGCGCTCGAACCTGATGACCGATGAGACGCTAAACTACATGGTCGGACGGATGCCCGCCAACGTGCTCAAGCTCGCCATTCCCGACGCCGATCACCACGTGATGGTCGATCAGCCCCTGGCTTGTGTCGCGGGGCTGCGCGGACTGCTGTCCAACTGGCCCTGACCTGCCGCCCTAGGTGACAAGCTCCCCGGCGCTCGGTAATCGGCGGGATCCGCCGCCGAGAGACGACCGTCTTGCCCGCAGAGAAGTCCCCAGGCTCCGTCCTCGTCTACGCGCCGGATCGAGGCATCGGTGACCTGATGTGGCACCTGCCGACGATCCGAGCCATCGCCGCGACCACGCCTGAAGGCCAGGTGGTGCTGGTCGCGCGACCGTCGAGTCGGGCCGCAGAGGTTCTCAAGGTCGAGCCGTCGGTGGCGCGGGTTGTCTACGCCCCCCATTACAAGGGGCGCCTGAAGGGCGTTCGCGAGACTCTGGACTTCTACCGGATTTGTCGGGCCGAGGCGCCACGTGCGGTCTGGATTCTCGAGAAGATCGATCGTCCGGCCATCGCCGCGGCCTTGGCGGGCGTGCCTGAGCGGCGGGGCTTTGGCCTGGGCCATGGTCAGGTGCGTTTCCTGACGACGGGGCCCTTCCTGCCAAAAGCCATGCGCCCGGCCCACAGGATCGAGAAGCTGGACGCCTTCGAACGGGCGCACGGTCTTGTCGTCGCCAGCCGCGAGCCCGCGCTCCGGCTGGATCCCGAGGCGGTGGCGACGGTGCGGACCCGTTTCGCCGATCGGCCCGGCCCCTGGCTCTGCCTGGGGATCGGCGCCAGCGAGCCCGCGCGGACCTGGCCGGCCGAGCGTTTCGCGCAGACCGCCCGGCGACTCGCCGATCTGTTCGGCACGGTGTTCTGGGTTGGCGGTCCGCACGAGGCTGGGATCGCCAGGGCTGCGATCGGTGACTTGCCGGGCAATGTCGTGGCCTGTGACCTGCCGCTGGACCAGTCGGCGGCGCTGATCTCGCTGGCGGCCGGGTTCCTCGGCAACGACTCGGGCGCGCTGAATGTCGCCGCCGCCGTCGGCACGCCCTGCGTCGGATTGATGGGCACGGCGCCCGTGCCGGCCTATTCGCGCTGGCTGTCGCGCCTGGATGGCGGGCAGGGCCGCATTTCGGATATTACGGTCGATGAAGCGGTCGCGGCGGTCCGTGCGCGCTTCGTGGCCGAGCGCTGGGGCGATGCGCGCGCTTGAGCCTTCGTCGCCCGCGTTGTATCGGGCGAACTCGGTTTCTTCTTTTCTCCTGAGGACGACACATGGCCGGCGACTATCACCGCGGTGAAATGGACATCCACGAGCAAGCCGCCACCTACGCGGCGTTCGGTAAACTGACGAAGTGGGGTTCGCTGGCCGTCGCGGTCCTGCTGCTCTTCATCACCCTGCTGTTCTGCACGCCGGCCGGCTTCATTGGTAGCGCTATCGCCTCGGTCGTCCTCCTGGTGGCGGGTGTGCTGCTCCTGAAGGAAAAGCCCGGCTCGAGCCATTGACACCGGTGGCCATCGGTAGAATTTTTCCCTGACCTCCACGTCATGCCTCGACAAGAGGCAAGACTATCCCCTACAGAGCCCCTCATGCTGGTGAGGTAACACCGCTCTGGGGAGGGGAATGCCGATGGCCGTCATCGCCGTCACGAAAGAAACCCGCGCCAACGAAACGCGGGTCGCGGCCACGCCTGAAACCGTCAAGAAGCTCGGCGCCGCCGGCTTCTCGGTGGTGATCGAGGCGGGTGCCGGGACGGCCGCGTCCTATCCGGACGCCGACTACGAGGCCGCCGGCGCCAAGATCGCCAAGACGGCCAAGGACGCCCTGAAGGACGCCGACATCCTGTTCAAGGTGCGCGCGCCTGAGTCGTCCGAGATCGCGGCGCTGAAAAAGGGCGCGATCGTCGCTGCGGCGCTGAATCCGTATCAGGACAAGGAAACGCTGGACGCCCTGGCCAAGGCGGGCGCGACGGCGATCGCCATGGAGTTCATCCCGCGCATCACCCGCGCCCAGGTGATGGACATGCTGTCCTCTCAAGCCAACCTCGCCGGCTATCGCGCCGTGATCGAGGGGGCCGAAGCCTATGGCAAGGCCCTGCCGATGATGATGACCGCTGCGGGCACCGTCGCTGCGGCCAAGGTCTTCATCATGGGCGTGGGCGTCGCTGGCCTGCAGGCCATCGCGACGGCTCGCCGTCTGGGCGCGGTCGTGACCGCCACCGACGTGCGTCCGGCCACCAAGGAGCAGGTCGAGTCGCTGGGCGCCAAGTTCCTGGCCGTCGAGGACGAGGAGTTCAAGAACGCCCAGACCGCCGGCGGCTACGCCAAGGAGATGTCCAAGGAGTACCAGGCCAAGCAGGCCGAACTGGTCTCCAGCCACATCGCCAAGCAGGACATCGTCATCACGACGGCCCTGATCCCGGGGCGTCCCGCGCCGAAGCTGGTCAGCGCCGCGCAGGTCGCCTCGATGAAGCCGGGCTCGATCCTGGTCGACCTGGCGATCGAGCAGGGCGGCAATGTCGAGGGCGCCAAGCTCAACGAGACGGTCGTCACCGCCAACGGCGCCAAGATCCTCGGTCACGCAAACCTGCCGGGTCGGATCGCCGCCGACGCCAGCGCGCTCTACGCCCGCAACCTGCTGGCCCTCTCCTCGCTGTTCATGACCAAGGAGGGCGCCTTCGCGCCCAACTTCGAGGACGAGATCCTGCAGGCCGCCGTCGTCACCCGTGACGGGGCGATCGTCCACCCGAACCTGAAGACCGCCTAACTCCAGAATCGAAAGGGAGGCTCCCATGGAAGCCGTCGACCCCACCGTGTTCCGTCTGGCGATCTTCGTGCTCGCCATCTTTGTCGGCTACTACGTCGTCTGGAGCGTGACACCCGCGCTGCACACGCCGCTGATGGCCGTCACCAACGCCATCTCGTCGGTGATTATCGTCGGCGCCCTGCTGGCCGCAGCGGCTCATGGCGCCAATTCCGACCTGGCCGGCGGCGCCGTCGCCGGCTCGACCTGGATCTCCAAGGGGGCCGGCGCCATCGCTGCGGCCTTCGCGGCGGTCAACATCTTCGGCGGCTTCTTGGTCACCCAGCGCATGCTGGCGATGTACAAGAAGAAAGAGAAGAAGTGAGCGGGCGAGAGCAGGGGGAACCAGTCCAATGAACGCCAATCTCGCCGCCATCCTGTACCTCGTTTCCGGGGTGCTCTTCATTCTCGCGCTGCGCGGCCTGTCCAGCCCCGTGACCAGCCAGGCGGGCAACCGCAACGGCATGATCGGCATGGCCATCGCCGTCGGCACCACCCTGGCCACGCTCTGGAGCCAAGGCGCTCTGGACGCGGTGACCCTGGGCCTGATCCTCGGCGGCGTCGCCATCGGGGGCGCGGTCGGGGCGGTCATCGCCCGCAAGGTCGCCATGACCTCGATGCCGCAGCTGGTCGCCGCCTTTCACAGCCTGGTCGGCATGGCCGCCTGTCTGGTGGCGGTGGCCGCCATCTACACGCCCGGCGCCTACGGCATCGTCGGCGAGGACGGCGCCATCCACCTCAACAGCCTGATCGAGCTGTCGCTGGGTCTGGCCATCGGCGCCATCACCTTCACCGGTTCGGTCATCGCCTTCGCCAAGCTGAACGGCAACATGGGCGGCGCGCCGATCCTTTTGCCGGCCCGCCATCTGCTCAACATCCTCATCGCGGCCGCCATCGTGGCCCTGATCGTGGTGCTGGTCGCCAGCGGCGGTTCGGCGATCTGGGCCTTCTGGGGCATCTTCGCCCTGAGCCTGCTGATCGGCGTCACCCTGATCATCCCGATCGGCGGGGCGGACATGCCGGTCGTGGTGTCGATGCTGAACAGCTATTCCGGCTGGGCGGCGGCGGCGCTGGGCTTCACGCTCGAGAACACCACCCTGATCATCACCGGCGCGCTCGTCGGCTCGTCGGGCGCGATCCTGTCCTACATCATGTGCAAGGGCATGAACCGCTCGTTCGTCTCGGTGATCCTGGGCGGCTTCGGCGCCGACGCGGCGGCGGCCGGTCCTGGCGGCAAGGTCGAGACCCGTCCCGTCAAGCAGGGCTCGGCCGACGACGCGGCCTTCATCATGAAGAACGCATCGAAGGTCATCATCGTCCCGGGCTACGGCATGGCCGTCTCCCAGGCCCAGCATGCTCTGCGCGAAATGGCCGACAAGCTGAAGGAGGAGGGCGTCGAGGTGAAGTACGCCATCCACCCCGTCGCCGGCCGGATGCCAGGCCACATGAACGTGCTGCTGGCCGAAGCCAACGTGCCCTATGACGAGGTCTTCGAGCTGGAGGACATCAACAGCGAGTTCTCGACGGCGGACGTGGCCTTCGTGATCGGCGCCAACGACGTCACCAACCCGGCGGCCAAGACCGACCCGACCAGCGCCATCTTCGGCATGCCGATCCTGGACGTGGAGAAGGCGCGCACGGTGCTGTTTGTGAAGCGCGGCATGGCCTCGGGTTACGCCGGCGTCGAGAACGAGCTGTTCTTCCGCGACAACACGATGATGCTGTTCGGCGACGCCAAGAAGATGGTCGAGGGCATCCTCAAGGGACTCTGATCCCAGATCATCGGAACGACGAAGGCCCCGGCGACGCCGCCGGGGCCTTTTTCGTGTCTAAAGCAAAGGCCTCAGGGTTACCTGAGGCCTCTGTCGCGGGGTGGTGTGGGGGAGTGTGGCGTCGGTCTTGGCGATCACTGAGCCGCCATCTCAACCGCCATGGCGCGCTTGGCTTGAACCAGGGCTTGGCGTTGGGGCGTCGACAGTTGGCGCTGGGCTTCGCGATGGACTTCCATCTTGCACTGGCCGAACGACATATTGAGGTCGTTGTTGCGGAGCTTGGCGCGGCAGAGCGCCGTGCCGGCCTGGTCGACGCGCGCCTTGAACACCGAGGCCTGGGCCGGGTTCGACAGGTTCAGGTCGGAGACCACGATGGTCACGCTCGGGTCACGCTCGGCGGCGTTGGCGGCTTGGGTCAGGCCCAGGATCGGCACGGCGGCCAGGCTCAGGGTGGCGACGGTGGTCAGGCTCATGATGAACTTGCGCATTTGAAGTATCCCTCTGGTTGGGCGCTTTTCCGTGCGCCGATGAATATTGAATACCTGCGAGGGTGCTCGAAGTCCCGTTACGTCTCAGTCATGACGTGTAATTAAGAGAATTACGGCTCTTTAATATTATAAAATAGCTGTAATGTTCTGTGTATAGTTGAGACTGCTGGGGTGGCGGCGCCAACACGGTTCGCAAATGGTTAAGTTGCGCCCCGTTTTCGCCCCATGCGACATTCATACACGCCGCCGATTCACCATCCCGAAAGGTCAAGCATGAGAGCAAGATCGCCCAGACGCGGTCCTCTCGACTGACCGAACGTCGAAGAGGAAGCGGTTTTGGTCTCCAGGAGCTTGGCTCTCTCGCCTCAGCACTTGCGCGTGGCGTTGTTCTCGATGCTGGGCGTCGCCGCGTTGGCGGGTGCGATGAACGGCGCCGTCGCCATGGGCGAGTGGGTGGCGCGCGCGCCGTTGAGCCAGACGCCCCCTGCGCCCGCTCAGCCCGCGCCCGAGCCGGAGCCTGAGGTCCAGGCGCCGCCGCCGGCCTTTGTCTTTGACGCCCCGCTCCCTGGCCGGGTCATCAACTCGCCGTTCGGCTTGCGGCAGCTTCCGTGGGAAGAAAGCGGCCGGCTGCATCAGGGCGTCGATATCGCCGCGCCCGCCGGCGCGGCGGTGAAGGTCGCGGCCGACGGGGTGGTCAAGACGACCGGCGTCAGCGCCACCTATGGCCGCTACGTCCTCGTCGTCCACAAGGGCGGCCTTTCGACAATGTACGCGCACCTGGCGCGGCCTGCGCAAGGCGTGAAGCGCGGCGCCTATCTTCGTCGAGGTCAGACCTTGGCCTTCGTCGGTAATTCGGGCCGCTCCTCGGGCTCGCATCTCCATTTCGAGATCCGCAAGGGCGACAAGCCGCTCAATCCCAGCTTCTTCATGGGGCGCTCCTTCGCCGAGGCCGATGACCTGCCGTTACGCGCGGCCGGCCGTGTGTCGCGAAAGGTCCACAAGGCGACGGTGTCGCGTTGGCCCCCCGGCGTGGCGAAGTCCGCCAAGGGGCAGGTTCAACTGGCGCGTCTGAAGAACGGACGTGTCCGGGCCACGCTTCCCGTGGCCACGGTTCCGGCGCCGGCCGCTTCGACGGGCTCAAGTTCGACCGACGCGGCGATTTAAGGTCGAAACTGATATCGCCGGTCTCGACCGTCCGCGAACCGCCACTACATTGGACGCCATGATCCAGTTTTTCGGTCGGGGCGCGGCGGTCCTTGCTCTTGTCCTTGTGTTCTACATCGCCGCGGGCGGCCTGATGAGCGCGACCGGCGCCCCGAAGCTGCGCGGCCAGATGGTCGAGATCGAGCCCGGGCGGACGCTGCGTCTGGTCTGCGAGGGGCCAAGCAGCGATCGTCCCGTGGTCTGGCTGGAAGCGGGCGCCTTCGGCTTCGCCGCCGACTGGGGCGCCACCCAGGCGGCCTTGACCCAGGCGGGCTGGCGCTCTTGCGCCTATGATCGGGCCGGCATGGGCTTTTCACCGAAGGGCCCGAGCCCGCGCGACGGCCTCGCGATCGTTTCGGATTTCGAAAAGCTGGTCGCCGCGTCCGGCGAGCCGGGCCCCTATATTCTGGTCGGCCATTCGATGGCGGGACTGCGCCTGCGGGCCTACTCGGGCCGCAATCCCGACAAGGTCGCCGGCCTGGTCCTCGTCGACGCGGCGACGCCCGAGGCCGCTCTGAACCCCTCGATGCAGGGCTTCATCAAGACCTTCGCCCGCGTGTCGAAGTGGGCCGCCGTCGGCGCCTCGCTGGGGCTCTACAAGCCGCTGATCCATACGCGCCTGGGCGACAAGATCGATCTGCCGCCCCCGGCCAAGGCCGAGAAGGGCTGGGCGTTCGCCAACGGCCAGCACAACCGCACCTCGGCGGAAGAGGTGGGGCTGTGGGCCGAGGCCTCGGCTCAGGCCGCCGCCGAGCCGCCGTTCGATCCCAAGTGGCCGCTGGCGGTGGTGACGGCCGGCCCGGTGGCGGGACGCGAGCTACGCAAGGAGATGCAGGCCGCCCCAGCGCGTCGCTCCGAGCACGGCTATGTCGACCATGTCGAAGCGGCGACCCATACCTTGCTGATCGGCCGCCGCTTCGCCGACCACATCGTACGCGCGGTGGCCTTCGTGGCCGACGCTCGCCAAAAGGGCTGATACAACCAGAGCGCAGGATCGATTCGGAGAGCCGTCTCATGGTCAACGCCGTCACCCTGGAAGGGGTCTGCAAGACCTATGACGACTTCCACGCCGTGCGCGACGTCAGCTTCGAGGTTCCCGCCGGCCGGATCACGGGCTTCCTTGGCCCCAATGGCGCGGGGAAGACCTCCACGCTTCGCATGATCCTGGGCCTGCTGCCGCCGACCGCCGGGCGCATATCGGTCCTCGGCGCGGACGACGCGACCAAGGTCCGTGACCGGATCGGCTTCCTCCCCGAAGAGCGCGGCCTCTCCAAGCGCATGACGCCGGTCGACGCCATCGCCTTCTTCGCAGGCCTGAAGGGCGTGCCGGAGGCGGAGGGGCGCAAGCGGGCTCAGGTGCTGTTGGAGGCCCAAGGTCTGGGCTTTGCGATGAAGCGGCCGATCAAGGACCTTTCCAAGGGGATGGCCCAGAAGGTTCAGCTCCTGTCCGCCTTGGCGCACGAGCCTGAACTGGTCGTGCTGGACGAGCCGTTCTCCGGTCTGGACCCGGTTAATCAGCAGGCGCTGGAGACGATGATCCGCGAGATCGCGGCGCGCGGGGCCACCGTGCTGTTCTCCACCCACGTAATGCAGCACGCCGAGCGGCTCTGCGACAAGGTCGTCTTGATGGCCCGCGGCCGCAAGGTGTTCGACGGCGACGTCGCCACCGCGCGTTGCGCCGCGCCGCGCGCGCTGGTTCTGGAAGGTGATCTCCTGGCCGAGGAGGTCGCCGCCCTGCCGGGTCTTGGCGAGATCACGTCCGAACCTCTGCCCGAAGGCGGCTGGCGCCATGTGGCGCGCTTGCCTGAGATCGGAACCGGACAGGACGCCCTGAAGGCGGCGTTCGCGCGGGATCTGTCTTTGCGACGGTTCGAGCTCAAGGAGCCCAGCCTGCATGACGCCTTCATCGTTCTGACCGGAGGCCAGGCATGAGCCGTCTGCTGAAGATCGCGCGCCGGGAGTACCTGGCCTATGTCCGCACGGTCGGCTTCTGGCTGTCGATCATCGCCTTGCCGCTGGTGATGGGGATCAGCAGTTCGGCGCCGCTGATGATGATGAAATCGGCCAAGCCCGAGCGCCTGGCGATCATCGATCTGACCGGTCAGGGCTTCGCGCCCGCCATCGCCAAGGCCATGGCCGAGGATCAGGATCGCGCGACCGCGAGAGCTCTGCGCGCCGCGGCGCTGTCATCGGCGGGCCCTGCGGCGCAGGAGGCCGTCCGCAAGGCGCAGCTCCAGGGCGGCGACGCCGCCGGACGCGAAGCCCTGGCGCGCTTCAACCCCACGGCCGCCGCGCGCTTCAAGCCGCCCAAGGTCGACGCTGTCGTCCTACCTGCGCCGCCGGAGGCGCGAGCCGCCAGGACGCCCGCCGAAGCCGGGGCCATCGCGCGCCGCGAGGTCGGCGAGAAGCGCCTCGACTCGATGTTGATCGTCAGCGGGCGCGATACCGACGTGACCCTGGATCTCTGGAGCCGCAACCTCGCCGCGCCCGTGCTGGAAAGCGATCTGCGTCAGACGGTCACCGAGATCATGCGGGAGCGGGCCTTGGCCCGAGCGGGGGTCTCGCAGGAAACCCTGAACAAGGCCGACGCTCTGAAGCCGGCCTTCAACAGCCTGTCGCCCAAGGCCGCCTCCGGCGCCAAGGTGGCGCTACGCGATCGCCTGCCGACCTACGTGGGGCTCGCGGCGGGCTTCCTGCTGTGGTCGATGGTGATGACCGGCGCCAGCATCCTGCTCAACAGCGTGATCGAGGAGAAGTCGAGCAAGATCCTCGAGGTCCTGCTGTCGTCCGCCTCGGTCCCGGAGATCATGGGCGGCAAGATCCTCGGCGTCGCGGGCCTGACCCTGACGGTGATGGGCGTCTGGGCCATGGCCGGCTGGGTGGCCTTGATCAACTTCGCGCCGGGCCTGGCGGGTGATCTCGCCGCCGTGCTGCTGGGCAAGGGCCTGGTGTTCTACTTCGGGGCCTATCTGGTGGGAGGCTATCTGATGTACGCGGCCTTGTTCGCGGGCGTCGGGGCCTTCTGCGAGACCCAGCGTGACGCGCAGACCCTGCTGGGGCCGATCATCCTGGTGATGTCGATCCCGATCATCTTCATGAGCCAGGCGATCCGTTCGCCCGACTCGCCGATTCTCTCGACCCTGTCGTGGATCCCGCCCTTCACGCCGTTCCTGATGCCCGTGCGCATCGCCAGCGATCCGCCGCTCATGCAGGTGGTGGGGACGACGATTCTGATGGCGGTGACGACGGTGGCCCTGGTGGCGTTTTCGACCCGGGCGTTCCACGTCGGCGCTCTGGCGACGGGCAAGATCGACCTGAAGACCCTGATCGGCCGGATCGTCCGCAAGCAGGCCGCCTAGAGCGTGACGCCGAACCTGGGAATCGGTTTCGGTGCGAGTCACGCTCCAAGTGTTTGACTCAGAGCCTCGCCGGCCCGAGGCCGAAACGATCCCTAAGCCGAAATGACCCCAGAGCCGAAACAACAAAGGCCGCGCGGATCACCGCGCGGCCTTCGAAATCTTCAGCGATGCGAAGAGAAGCGGGTCTTACCGGCCCGGCTTCTTCGGCATCGGCAGCAGGCCTTCGCGCTGAGCGCGCTTGCGGGCCAGCTTGCGAGCGCGACGGACGGCTTCGGCCTTTTGGCGCGCGCGCTTTTCCGACGGCTTTTCATAGTGCACGTGCCGCTTCATTTCGCGGAACGAGCCTTCGCGTTGCATCTTCTTCTTCAGGGCCTTGAGCGCCTGATCGACGTTGTTGTCGCGGACGAAAATCTGGACCAGGGGTATCTCTCCATTCGACAGCCCGACCAAAATTCCCAAGTCCCTCTTGAGGGGCCGGGCGGGCGAATAAAACCAGTGCCCCGGAAGGGGTGCTTCCAGGCGATGAGGCGGGGCTGATAGCAGAGCCAACGGCGGCTGTCCATGCGCGACGCGGCTTAAACCACGGTGTAGACTCGGATTCATGAGCGAAACCGTCGACACCTCCGGCCAAGCTTCCGATCAAGCTGGCCTGAACTGGGCCGATCAGGCCGAACAGCGCGTTCTGGACGAGGCCCTGCGTCTCGCGCCCAAAACCGGCTGGAACAGCGGACTCGTCAGCCGCGCGCTGGCGGCGGCCGGACTTTCGGACGCCGAGGGGCAGTTGCTGCTTCCGGAAGGGCAGCGAGACCTCGCCGCCCTGCTGTCGCGACGCCATGACGCGGCGGCGCTGGCGCGTCTGCAGGCCTTCGATGTCGCCGCGCTGAAGATCCGCCAGCGAATCCGCGAGGGCGTGGTCGCCCGACTCGACGCGGCGCAGGAAAACGCCGACGTTCTGCGCCCGCTGGCGACCTTCCTGGCGTTTCCGACCAATCTGGCGCTGGCCTTGAGGCTCACCTGGGAGTCGGCCGATGCGATCTGGCGCTGGGCCGGCGACACGGCCACCGACGAGAACCACTATTCCAAGCGGGCGATCCTGTCGGGAATCCTGATCTCGACCCTGGCGGTCGACATGGCGTCGGGCCGCGTCTCGGCGCTGTCGCATCTGGACGCGCGGATCGACAACGTGATGGCCTTCGAGAAATGGAAGGCGGGCCTGAAGCCGATGGACCTGGCCAGCGAGATGGTCTCTGCGCTGGCCCGGATGCGGTTCGGCAAGTAGGCGAGGGGGGCTTAGCCCCCGAACGCGGCGGTCAGGCGATCGAGATGGGCCTGCACGGGGCGCGGGGCTTCCTCGTTGGGGGCTTCCACGTACATGCGGCGGTCCAGATGGCGGACGCGCTCGTAGAGGCGCTCTGAGCGCTGCAGCAGGTTCATCAGGCCAAAGGGCAGTTCCTCGACGGCCGGCGCATCGCCAGGAGCTTCCTCACCCAGGCGATAGGCTTCGGCGCAGGCGGCCTCAGGCGGCATCTCGCCTTCGCGGACGGCGCGCTGCACCAGAAGCCACGACGCCACCTGCATCAGGCGTGTGGTCAGGCGCATGCTTTCGGCGGCGTAGCCGAGGGCGGCGTTGCGTGACAGAATTTTGCTGTCATGGCGCCCGGCCCCGTCGAGATAGGCGGCGGTCTCTTCGACCAGCTGCATGCCTTCTTCGAACGTCCGGTCGAACAGTTCCGATCGCGCGAAATCCTGGATCACTCCAGCGCGCCAAGGCGTGTCCGCAAACGCGTTCACTTCGGTCATAGCTACTCAATGCCCCTTCGAAAGGCCGCGAGAACGTCTCGCCTGACGACCGAACTGCAACGCCCGTGCCAGAGCCAACCGTCCCGTTTCGCGACCCGCCCCTTTCGAACCGACCTAAAACCTCTGAAGGCGGAACACCGCCTTAAGCCGCCAGTAACCTCACCGAAACCTTAAAGGAACCGTTAGTCGAGGCGACCAAACAGCGCATTGGCCGCATCCCGTCCGGCCTTTTTCTTGGCCAGCTGGGCCTTTGTGCGCTCGATCTCGGCCTGTAGCGCGGCGATGCGCTCCTCCAGTTCCGAGACGCCGTAGACCTCCAGGTCCTCGTGGGTCGTCTCGTTCAAGGCGCGTCCGCTGAAGGCGCGGGGTTCCGCAGGCTCCTCGAACATCGGCTTTTCTCCCTTTTCCGTCAGACATCTGACGCCTACCTAGGCCGCAAGGCAAGCACCACGAAGGAGCCCGGCATGGCTGAGATGATGACCGCGATCGCGATCGAGGGCGGCAAGGGGCCGGCGCAGGCGCTGCACGCCACCGAGGCCCTGCGTCCCGCGCCGGGACCTGGTGAGATCCTGATCAAGGTGGCGGCGGCCGGCGTCAACCGTCCCGACCTGCTGCAGCGCATGGGCTTCTACCCGCCGCCGCCGGGTGCGCCCGCGACCCTGGGGCTGGAGGTGGCCGGCGAGGTCGTGGTGGGCGCGGGGCGCTGGAAGGCCGGCGACAAGGTCTGCGCCCTGCTGGGCGGGGGCGGCTACGCCGAGTACGCGGTGGTGGACGCGCGCCACGCCCTGCCGATCCCCGGCGATCTCGATCTGATCCACGCGGCGGCTCTGCCCGAGACCGTGTTCACCGTCTTCGCCAACGTGTTCGAGCATGGCGCGCTGAAGGCGGGCGAGACGCTGCTGGTTCACGGTGGAACGTCCGGAATCGGAACAACGGCGATCGCCATGGCCAAGGCCGCCGGCGCCAAGGTCATCGCCACGGGGCGCGGCGCAGACAAGAAGGCCAAGGCGCTTGAGCTGGGCGCCGACATCGCCGTCGACACCAAGACCGAGGACTTCGCCGAGATCGTCAAGGCCGCCGGCGGCGCGGATGTCGTGCTCGACATGGTCGGCGCCAGCTATTTCGACAAGAACCTCGACGCCCTGAACACCGGCGGCCGCATCGTCTACATCGCCAGCCTTGGCGGCTCGACGCTGGAGGTCCCGGTGATGAAGATCATGCAGAAGCGGGCGGTGATCACCGGCTCGACCCTGCGCCCCCGCTCGGCCGACGAAAAGGCCCGCCTGGCCGCCGAGGTCGAGCGCGTCGCCTGGCCGTGGGTGGCGGCGGGCCAGCTGAAGCCGATCGTCGACGCGACCTTCCCCCTGGCCGAGGCGGCCCAGGCGCATGCGCACCTTGAGGCTGGAGAGCACGTGGGCAAGGTGGTGCTGGTGGTGTGAAGTAATGGCCGCCTGGCTTTGAGCGCCGGGGGCGGCGTCTCTGCTTGTCCCCCGTTCCCTTTTCGCGAGAACCGGATTATAGCGTTCATCCACATCCCGCCCGGCCGAAAGGCCGGGCGCCGTCATTTCTGGAGGACCGCATGTCCGACATCCTGATGCCCAAGGCGACCGCCGTCTGGTTGGTGGACAACACTTCGCTCAGCTTCGAGCAGATCGCCGATTTCTGCGGCCTGCACCCGCTGGAAGTGCGCGGCATCGCCGACGGTGAAGTGGCGCGCGACATCCGCGGCGCCGATCCGATCGGCAACGGCCAGCTGAACCGCGAGGAGCTGGACCGCGCTCAGGCGAACCCCGACTACCGCATGAAGGCGCTGGTCAGCCGCCACGCCGAACTGCTGAAGCCGCAGAAGAAGGCTCCGCGCTATACGCCGGTGTCGCGCCGTCAGGACCGTCCGGACGCCATCGCCTGGTTCCTGCGCCACCACCCCGAAGTGACCGACGCCCAGATCTCGAAGATCCTCGGCACCACCAAGGCCACCATCGAGCAGGTCCGCGCCCGCACGCACTGGAACGCCGCCAACATCAAGCCGGTCGATCCGGTGACCCTGGGCCTGGTGGGCCAGCTGGAGCTGGACGCCCTGGTCAAGAAGGCCGCCGAGAAGAAGGCCAAGGACGACCTCAAGAAGGGCATCGTTCCGGAAGACCCGACCCTGCGTCCGGCTTCGGAAGCCGGCCAGTTCGAGCCCGAGGTCGAGGAAGAGGAAGAAGACTTCCGCGCGCCGCGTGGCGACCTCAAGGCCGAGGACGTGTTCGGCAAGTCCACCGGCTATGTCGATGAGGAAGACGAGGACTAAGCCTCCGCGCCTCGCAGAAAAAGCAGAGGCCCCGTTCCTTGCCGGAGCGGGGCCTCTCGTTTTTCGGCTGCCTTTAGCAGCTAGTGCATTCGGGCCTTGAGGCCCTCGATCTCTTCCTTCAGCCGCAGTTTCTGCCGCTTAAGCTCCCTGAGCGCCGTTCCGTCGCTACCGGGTCGATTGGTCTCCTCCTGGATCTTGCGGTCAAGGTTCTCGTGACGGGACCCAAGCTCGCGGATACGGGATTCGATGGCCATGGCTCTCGGCTCCTTGCTGTTGGAGAGGAAAGTGAACACCCGCTGCGCGGCGCTGTCAGATCACATATGATTGCAATCGGCCCCGCTTGACGTGGCGCGGCTTGCTCCCATGACGGACAGAAATTCACCATGACGGACGGTTCGAAAAACGCTGATCGCCCTCGCCTCGTGGTGGGCATAACGGGCGCTTCCGGCGTCGCCTACGGCCTGCGTGCGCTGGACGCCTGCCGGGATCTGGGCGTCGAGAGCCACCTTGTCATGTCCAAGTCCGCCGCCCTGACCCTGGCCCAGGAGACGGGCCTTTCGGTCTCCGACGTCAACGCCAAGGCCGACGTCGTCCATCGCGCCGCCGATGTCGGGGCGTCGATCGCCTCGGGCTCGTTTCGCACGCTGGGCATGCTGATCGCGCCCTGTTCGGTCCGTACGATGAGCGAAATCGCCACCGGCGTAACGTCTTCGCTGATGACCCGCGCGGCCGATGTCGTGCTGAAGGAGCGCCGGACCCTGGTGCTGATGGTGCGCGAGACGCCGTTCCATCTTGGCCATCTGCGCACCATGACCAGCCTGGCCGAGATGGGCGCGGTGATCGCGCCTCCGCTGCCAGCGCTCTACGCCAAGCCCGCCTCGATCGCGGAAATGGTCGATCAGTCGGTGGGGCGCGTCCTCGACCTTTTCGGCCTGGCCTGGCGCCCGGTGAAGCGTTGGGGCGAAGACCTGGAAACGATCACCGGCAAGGCGGAAGGTTAACGCGATGGGCGCGACACTCGGACTTTGGGACTGGGCGCTGCGAGCCTATGCGCGTCAACCTGTCGCAGAGGCGTGCCTGAATCTGCAGGACGGTCATGGTCAGAACGTGCCGTATCTGCTCTGGGCCGCCTGGATGGCCGAGCAGGGGCGGCAAGCCGACCTCAAGGCCGCCGCCGGGCTGATGCGCCGCTGGGACAGCGAGGTCGGCGCGCCCCTGCGCGGGGTCCGACGCGCGTTGAAGTCGCCAAGGCCTCCCGTTGACGACGTCGCCAAGGAGGCCTTTCGCGACGCCGTGAAGGCGGTGGAGCTGCAAGGTGAGCGTGTCCTGATGGAAAGCCTGGAGGCTCTGGCTGGGCCGCCGTCCGCCCCCTCAAGCCTGATCGACGGCCTCAGCGCGGCTGCCGAGGCGTCCGGCGATCCCCCGCGCCGGGCGGCGCTGGAACAGCTGGCGGCGGCGCTGGAGATGTCGCGCGGTTGAGCGCCTTTACCGCTCGTCAGCCTTTGCTATCTATGACCGTCAGAGGGGCCCCACCGAGATGACGTCCATGAACGACGATGATCCGTCGGAAGATACCGACATCGCGATCGAACGTCGCCTCGCCGAGCTGCGCGAGGAGCATAAGGACCTCGATGACTCGATCCGGGCGCTGGAGGAGCGCTTCCAGCCCGACATGCTGCAGATTGCACGCCTGAAGCGGAAGAAGCTGGTCCTCAAGGACGAGATCGGCCGGCTCGAAGACCTGCTGACCCCGGACATCATCGCCTAGCTAGCCGGCCACGGCCTTTACGCAGGCGGCGCGGGCGTCGGGCGTCAGCGCCGTGGGGACCTTGATCCGCTGCACGGTGACCTCTCCGGGCCCCTTCGGCAGAAACCGGACCACACGCGGCTTGCCGTTCTCCTCGATCGCCAGCCCGACCTCGACGGTGCTGTCGCCCGGCTTGCCGCCGTGCCGACCGAGATACTTCATGCCCTCGCGCAGGCCCGCCGCGTAGGCGGGACCCGACGGATCGACGCCGACGAGGGTTCGGGCCTTGCCGGTCTCGGCGAGATCGACGCCCAGCCAATAGGCGGGGCGCGTCAGCGTCTCAACGGTCAGGCATCCCCCGAAGGCGTCGGACGGCAGCAGGATGCGCTCGCCCCGGCTCACGAAGCGATCGATCTCGGGGGTAAGGTCGACCCCGGTCACGCTTCTGGCGACCGGGGTGAAGGCCTGAGAGGCCGCAACCCGGCGGCTCGTATCGCGCCGCTTGGCCGCTTGATCGCGCAGGGCCAGCATCACCCGGTCCAGCCCGCCCTTGGATTTCAGCCTGTTCTCCAGCAGCACCGCCAGTTGCGCCCCGCGTTGGTAGGGCAGCTTCTGCACCGCCCTGTCGCTCCAGAAGCCGGCGACGATCTGCGCGTTGTTCGCGCCGATCGCCGGTGAGGTCGCATAGGCGTCCAGGGCCTCGTTCCATGCGGCGGCGAAGGTCTCCAGGTCCACGAGCCCGGCCCGCAGCGCCAAGCGGCGGGCGTAGTAATCGGTGAAGCCCTCGCTGAACCAATAGCCGGCCGGCTCGCCGGGGCCGTCGATGGCCCCGCCGAGGCGCTCGGCGATCCAGGTGTGGAGATACTCGTGCGTCAGGAAGAGGCGATAGTCCTCGAGCTTGGTGTTCTGGGTGGAGATGACGGCGAAGGCGTCGTCCAGTCCGCTGCCACGATACGAGGTCCAGCCTTGCGGCGCGGGCTGGCCGGCCAGGGTGATCAGGAACGGCGCGCGGCCATCACCCCAGAACGCGCGGACGGCGCCGATCGACCGGGCCGCCATGTCGGCGAACGCCTCGGCGCTGAAACTGAACGTTCCACGCATGGCCACGGTCAGCGGCGCGCCGCCGACGTCACGGCGGGCCTCCACCGTGTCCGGGTAGGCCATCAGCACGCTCGGACCCAGCTGCGAGATCGAAGCGGGCGCCCGCTGCAGCGGCGTCAGGTCCGTGGAGAGCTGCAGCGCCGAGCTGGCGGGATCCCATTCAAAGCGCGCTAGATCCGTTTCTCGGCCCTCGGGCGTTGCGAAGATCGTGTGGCCGATCACGTAGAACCCTTCCGGGCCGATGATGGGCTGGCCGTAGTTGGGGCTGTCCGGCGGCGGGGGACCGTCGTAGGCGCTGACGACCCGATAGCGAAGCGTCAGGCGCGCGCGCGGCTTCGAGGTGATCACCCACGTCTTCTCGTCAGGCTGGGAAAGCTGACCGCCGGTCACGACGGGGTCCTTCAGGAACCGCCAAAGACGCTCGCCGCCGCCCCATTCCGCCGGCAGTTGCATCCGCGTCTCGCCGTCGGCGTCGGCGGGAAGTCTGACCTCTACAGCCAGCGCATGGATCTTGCCGTTCTCGACCAAAGGCGAGACTCGATAGACGCCGAGGTTTCGCTGCGGGGACGCCGCGTCGACCGGCAGGGCGCTAAGGCCCCCCACCGTCAGAGCGACGGACGCGGCCAGAATACGATTGACGATCATCGAAAGCCCCCGAAACGCGACCTCACCCTAGGCGGGCGGGGCATGTCGGGTCAGCTTAAAGTTCTGTCAGGCGCGCGGGGGCGCGGCTTCCAGCTCACGCACGGTTTGCAGAAGGCGGCCCGGCGTCACGGGCTTTTCCAGGCGCGCGTCGGCGTGCTGGTCATTCTCGAGCAATCGTGGATCCACCGCCGAGGCCATCAGGGTGGCGGCGCCCGGCAAGTCGCGGCGCACGGCCTTGACAAGATCGCCGCCGCTCATCCGCGGCATGGTGTGGTCGGTGATCACCAGGTCGGGACTGAAAGACTTGAGCGCTTCAAACGCCTCCTGGCCGTCGCTGCAGAGCAGGACGTCAAATCCAGCTTCCGTCAGAGTGATCTCATAGATCATCGACAGAACCGGATCGTCTTCGGCGATCAGGATACGCTGCATGACCCTCAATCTCGCGCTCATGCTTAACAAACCGTAAAGCTAACTAGCGTGCCGACGTCAGGCGAGTCCCCGTGCGATAAGGTCGCACGCCTAGCGGTTGTCATGGCCAAGGCTTGGGCGCCGAGGGTGGCGTCGCCGCGATCAGGCGCTCTTGCGTTTCCGCAGGAACATCGCCGCATCCGCTTCGGCCAGCGCCTCTTCCGGATCAGCGCCGGGCTCGATCTCGCGGACGCCAAACGAGATGTGCAGCGGGGCGGACCATTCACCGAACTCCACCGGCTCGGCGCGAACGGCCTCAGCGAGGCTTTGCGCCTTGGCCAGGGCGGTTTCCTTGTCAGCCTGGGCGAGCAGCACCGCGAATTCATCACCGCCCATGCGGCCAACGATGTCGCTCTCGCGGACATTGGCCAGCAGGCGCTTGGCGACGGCCTTCAGGGCCTCGTCGCCGGCGGCGTGGCCAAAGCGGTCGTTCACGCTCTTGAAGCCGTCGAGGTCGAAGAACACCACGCTTGCCGGCGAACCGTAGCGCTGGGCGAAAGCGGCCACTCGCTTCATCTCGCGCAGGAAGGCGCGCCGGTTCAGGACCGGCGTCAGAACGTCCATGTCGGCCAGGCCCTGCGCCTCGTTCAGGCGCAGCTTGAGCACCGAGACCTCGTTCCGCAGGTCCTCGATCTCGCTCATCAGGGTCTGAAGCGCCTCGACCACCTTAGGCGTCAGGTCCGCCTCGGTCAGGCCCAGAAAGGCCGCGCTGTCGGGGGCGGAGACTTCTCGGGCCGTCACCTGAGCGCCGGCGCGCGCCAGCGCACGCTTGCGAATGGCGGCGAAAGGTTCGGTCCGGGCGCCGGAAATCTTCATGACCTTACGGGGAATCGAATGGCACAGCTCGCCTATGGTTAACGGGAACGGCGTTCGGCGCAATCGGGGCGCCGAAGAGTCGCAGGGACATGTCGTCTCATGATGCTGTCAAACCCATGTTCAGACGCCAAGTTGAACGCGCTCGTGTCGTTTTAGGCTTGCGCGCGGAGGGCGGCCCGCCTACGGGGCGGCTTTCATCCGCCGCCGCCGACTTCAAGGGACGACGCCGATGCCTTCGACCACGCCGCCTGTCGCGATCATCATGGGCAGCCGCTCGGACTGGCCGACCATGAAGGGCGCGGCCGACGCGCTCGACAGCCTGGGCGTGGCCTGGGAGGCCAAGGTGGTTTCGGCCCACCGCACGCCCCAGCGCCTGTTCGATTTCGCCACGGGCGCGGAGCAGGCGGGCTACAAGGTGATCATCGCCGGCGCTGGCGGCGCGGCGCACCTACCGGGCATGGCGGCCTCCATGACTAACCTGCCCGTGCTGGGCGTGCCGGTGCAGTCCAAGGCGCTGAGCGGGCTCGATAGCCTGCTATCGATCGTCCAGATGCCGGGCGGCGTGCCTGTCGCCACCCTGGCCATCGGCGAGGCGGGCGCCAAGAACGCCGGGCTGCTCGCGGCCCAGATCCTGGCCCTTTCCGATGCGGCCCTGGGCGAGCGCCTGGCGGCCTTCCGCGCCGCCCTGACCGACAGCGTCGCCGAGAGCGTCGAGGACTGATCAAGATGGCTTCGTTCCCCCTGGTTCCCGGTTCCACCATCGGCGTCCTCGGCGGGGGACAGCTGGGGCGCATGCTGGCCCTGGCCGCCGCGCGCCTCGGCTTCGACGTCGTGATCCAGGACCCCGAGGAAGGCTCGCCCGCCGGCCGTGTCGCCGCCCGCCAGATCGTCGCCGCCTATGACGACCGCTGGGCGCTCAAGCGCCTGGCCGAAGCCTGCGACGTCGTCACCTACGAATTCGAGAACGTCCCCGCCGACACCGTCTCGGAACTGACCGCGCTGGGGGCCATGGTCTCGCCGGGCTCCAAGGCCCTGGCCGCCGCACAGGATCGGGTCGCGGAAAAGACCTTCATGGCCGAGATCGGCGTGCCGACCGTGGCCTTCGCCGCCGTCCACGACAGCGAGAGCCTCGCCGAGGCCGTCGCCCGCATCGGCGCGCCGTCCCTGCTCAAGACCCGCCGCGAGGGTTACGATGGCAAGGGGCAGGCCTGGATCCAGAAGGCCGGCGACGCGGAGGCCGCCTTTGACAAGATCGGCCGCCAGCCGGCGATCCTCGAAGCGCCCGCCGACTTTGGTCGCGAACTGTCTGTCATCGCCGCGCGCGGTCGCGACGGCGAAATCGCCTGCTATCCGGTCAGCGAGAACCACCACGAAGGCGGGGTCCTGCGCCGCACGGTCGCGCCGGCCAAGATCACGCCGGCCACGCGCGACCAGGCCGAGTCGATCGTGGCCAAGATCCTCACCGCGCTCGACTATGTGGGCGTCATCGGCGTCGAGCTGTTCGAGCTTTCGGGTGGCAAGCTGCTGGTCAACGAGTTCGCGCCCCGCGTCCACAACACCGGCCACTGGACCCAGGACGGCTGCGAGGTCGACCAGTTCGAGCAACACATCCGCGCTGTCGCCGGCTGGCCCTTGGGTCCCACGGCGCCCCATCACCATGTCGAGATGACCAACCTCCTGGGCGCCGATGTCGACGCCTGGAAGAAGCTGGCCGCCGAACCCGAGACCCGCGTGCATCTCTACGGCAAGGGCGAGGCGCGCCCGGGCCGCAAGATGGGCCACGTCAACCGCCTGCGGCCGCTGCGCGATTAGTCCGCCTCGTCAGGGGCGCTCAGGTCGTCGGCGTCGAAGTCGTAGTCCAGAAGATCGCCGGGCTTGCAGTCGAGCGCCGCGCAGAGGCGGGCCAGGGTGCGGAAACGGATGCCCTTCACCTTGCCCGAGCGGAATAGTGACAGCTGGGTTTCGCTGAGCCCGACCTCGGCCGCCAGGTCGCGGGCCTTCAGGCCCTTGGCCACGATCAGGGCGTCGAGCGTGACGCGCACGGGCATCAGATCATCTCGTCGAGTTCAGCCTGGGCAGCCAGGGCCTGGTCCATCACGCGCCCCAGCAGGAACAGCGCGCCGCCGATCATGCCCAGGGTCATCGCCGCGACGTCAAAGTGCAGATAGCCGCCCTTTGCCTGTCCGATTAAACGCATCAGATTGCTGACGACGAAGACGCTAGTCAGACCGCCAAGGCCCAAAGCGATCCCCACCCGTCGAAGGGCGGGCGGCAGGGCGGCCTGAATCAGCCGGCCCTTGGCCAGTTCGCCGAGCGTGCTCCCAATCGTCCAGACGGCGAACAGGTAGCAGGCGACCGGCAGGTTCCAGACGGTCATGGCCGCCATGGAGCCCCACTGTAGAGGGCGGCCCTTGACCAGAGCGATGAGGAACGGCGCGATCCACGCCATCAGCGCCATCAGCAGCCCGACGCTGATCACCATGAACATCGCCAGCCAGCGAAACTGACGGCAGCGGCTGCGGAAGGCGAGGATTTCGGTCTGGGTCATGATCTATGGCGGGTTGGGAACCTGTCTTGTCTTTAATCTTGACTTAAAGATCGCGGCTCCGCAACTTTATCTCTCACTTAAATTTCGTGAGCGCCGCCAATGTCCGCCGCTATCGAGACCCGAGGCCTATCCCGTCGCTTCGGCGCGCGCCTCGCGGTCGAAGACCTGTCGATGACCGTGCCCGAGCGGGCGGTTTACGGTTTCCTGGGCCGCAACGGCGCGGGCAAGACCACGACGCTGAGAATGATCCTGGGCCTGATCCGGCCCAACGCAGGGGCGGTGAGGGTCAACGGGATCGACGTCGCCCGCGACCGCATCGGCGCGGCTCGGCAGGTCGGTGCGCTGCTGGAGGCGCATGGCTTCTATGGCAATCTGACGGGCCGCGAGAACCTGGGCCTCACCGCCACGCTCCTTGGCCTGCGCAGAGCCGAGATCGACCGCGTGCTGGAGGTCGTGGAGATGAGCGCCGACGCCGACCGCAAGGTGGGCGGCTACTCGCTGGGCATGCGCCAGCGGCTTGGTCTGGCGCGGGCCATGCTGGGCGCGCCGCCGATCCTGGTGCTGGACGAGCCGACCAACGGCCTGGACCCGGACGGCATCGCCGACATGCGCCGCTTCCTGAAGAGCCTGCCCGAGCGGACAGGCGCGACGGTGCTGCTGTCCAGCCATCTGCTCGGGGAGATCGAGCAGACCGCGACCCATGTCGGGGTGGTCCATGACGGGCGGCTAGTCCTGGAAGGGGAGCTGTCACGACTGAAGGCTGATCTGGCGCCCGAGATCCTGCTGCGGACGGGCGATGACGCGCGCGCCGTTCAGGCGCTGCTGGCTGCCGGCCATTCGCCGGTCGCCTTCGAGGGCGGACTGTCGGTGGCGTTGCGCCCTGGCCAGGACCTCGACCAAGCGGCCGCCGAACTGGTTCGCGTGCTCGTTGCAGGCGGCGCGCCGGTGTTCGCCGTGGGGCCCAAGCCGCGCTCTCTGGAAGACATCTATCGCGGCGTGGCCGCATCCCGTTCGTCGCAACCCGAGGCCGCCTGATGCTCGCCGTTCTGTCCGTCGAAGTCCGTAAGCTCAACCGCTCGCTGGCGGCCCTGCTGGCCATCGCCGCGCCGACGCTGATCGCCATCTTCCTGTTCTTCAACCTGCTGCGCGGCAAGAAGGCGCCGCCGTGGGAGATGGGCCTGCAGATGTCGGGCGCGGTTTGGGCGTTCTTCATGCTGCCGATGAGCGTGACGGCTCTGACCGCCCTGGTCGCGCAGATGGAGCACGCCCCGCGCAGTTGGGATCACCTCCGCGCGCTGCCCGTGGCGCGCTGGAAGCTCTACGCCGCCAAGGCCATTTGTGTCGTCGCGCTCGTGGCCGCCATGAGCGTGCTGAACCTGCTCCTCTCCTGGGGCGCGGTCGTCCTGGCGGGGACGATCAAGCCAGCGGTCATGCCGACGGGAGCGCCGGACCTGGCCAAGCATGCGCTGTTGCTCGTCAAGGTCCTGGCGGCGGCCACGCTGATGATCGCCATCCAGCTGTGGACCGCCTTGCGGTTCGCCAGCTTCGTGCCGGCGCTGGCGCTGGGCATCGGCGGGACCTTCTTCTCCGTGGTCGCGACCTCGGCCAAACAGGGCGTGTTCTTCCCCTGGCAGATGCCCGTCAACATGTTGGCGCGCGACGCCTGGCGGATCGAGACGGCGCTGGCGCTCGGCGGCGGCCTTGGGCTGATCGCCTTGATCGCGGCGATCCTCCATCTGTCGCGGCGAGAGGTTCTTTAGCGCGCCCGGGACTGCTAGAGCGCTTTGCGTGAGTAACCCGGAGCGCGCGATGAGCGAACAGGCCCTGATCGGACTGATCGGCGGGATGAGCTGGGAAAGCTCGGCCCAATATTATCGGCTGATCAACGAGGCGGTGCGCGATCGTCTGGGCGGCGTGGCGTCGGCGCGGACCCTGATGTGGTCGTTCGACTTCGCCGAGATCGAGGCGCTGCAGCACGCGGGGCGCTGGCCTGAACTGTCGCGACGCCTGGCCGACGCAGCGCGGGCTCTGGAGGCGGGGGGCGCGGACTTTCTGGTGCTGTGCACCAACACCATGCATCGCGAGGCCGACGCGATCGAGGCGGCGGTTCACATCCCGCTGATGCACATCGCCGACCCGACCGGCGAGGCCATCCGCGCGGCGGGGCTTTCCAAGGTCGGGCTGCTGGGCACCGCCTTCACCATGGAGCACGACTTCTATCGCGGACGGCTAGAGCGTCGGCATGGCCTGACGGTCCTGATCCCCGAGGCCGAGGATCGCGCGACCGTCCATCGGATCATCTATGAGGAGCTGGTGGCCGGTCGGGTGCTAGACGCCTCGCGCGAGGCCTATCGCAAGGTGATCGCGCGGCTGGCGCAGCGGGGCGCGCAGGCGATCATCCTGGGCTGCACCGAGATCATGCTGCTGGTCTCGGAGGCCGACAGCCCGGTTCCGGTGTTCGACACCACGACTCTGCACGCGATGGCGGCGGTCGACCGGGCGCTGAGCCCGGTCAGCTAGTAGGGTAGATTGTCCTGAGCCGGCGGGGTTGGCGCGGGCGCGACGGGCGGGGGCGCTTCCAGCTCCGAGGCTGCGCGGGAGAACTCGGCCGACAGGGTCTCGTAGAAGCCGTTGCGCGGGTCCGGTTCGCTCTGGGGCGCCGGGTCGGGCAGCAGCCACTCGAAGTCGCGGACCGCCAGGGTCTGATGCGCGGTCATCATGAAGCGCCGCCAGATGCTGGCGGGAATGTCGCCGCCCACCACCTTGTTCATCGGCTTTTCGTCGTCGTTGCCGACCCAGACGCCGGTCACATAGTCGGGCGTGAAGCCGACGAACCAGGCGTCGCGCCAGTTCTGACTGGTGCCGGTCTTGCCCGCGACCGGCCGCCCGAAGGCGGCGCGCTGCGCGGTGCCCTGGGTGACGACCTTCTTCATCATCTTCACCATGATGCTGGCGTGCGCCACGTCATAGACCCGACGCTCGGCCTGCGGCGGCTGATGCTGGAAGATCTGCTGACCGCCCTGGGTGCTGATAGATTCGATCACATAGGGCTCGATCCGGATCCCGCCCTGCTGGAACACCTGGAAGCCCGAGGTCAGCTGCAGAAGGTTCACCTCGTAGGAGCCCAGCGCCACCGACAGATCGGGCGTCGGCGGCAGGCTGGTGATCCCGAAGCGGCGGACAAGATCGCCGATCGCCGCGCCGCCGGCTTCCTGGCCCAGCTTCACGGCGACGGTGTTGATCGAGGTGACCAGCGCCTGTTCGACGGTCATGGGGCCGCGATAGCCGCCGCTGTAGTTCTCCGGCGACCAGGTTCCGAACTTGACGGGCTCGTCCACCCGGATGTCGGTCGGCAGCACGCCCTTTTCGACGGCGGCGGCGTAGACGAACGGCTTGAAGGTCGAACCGGGCTGTCGCTTGGCCTGGACAGCGCGGTTGAACGGACTTTCCGAATAGTCCGTCCCGCCGACCATGGCGCGGATCGCGCCGTCGGCCGACAGCGACAACAGCGCCGCCTGGCTGGCGCCCGAGCGCGTGGTCTCGATCGCCATCGTCTGGCGCACGACCTCGGCGCCTTCGCTTTGCAGCACCGGGTCGATCGTCAGGCGCACCACGAGGTCCGGCGCGTTCTGGCCGGCGATCCTGACCGCCTCGGCGGTGGCGTAGTCGAGCACCCAGCCGTAGTCGCCCTCGTCCTGCAGCGCCATCGGCGACAGGCGGGGCGTGTCGTCGAGAGCCTGGCTCTGCTGCTCGGCGGTGATCCAGCCTTCCTTGCGCATATTCGCCAGGATCAGGCGCGAGCGGGCCAGGGCGCGCTCCATGTCGCGGGTCAGGGCCAGGCGCGACGGCGCCTTGGGCAGGCTGGCCAGCAGAGCGGCTTCCGACAGGGTGAGCTGGCTGGCCGGCTTGCCGAAATAGGTCTGCGACGCGCCGTCGATCCCATAGGTGCCCGCGCCGAAATAGATGCGGTTGAGATAGAGCTCGAGGATCTCGTCCTTGGTGAGGATCTGCTCCAGCCTGTAAGCCAGCAGCATCTCCTGAAGCTTGCGCTTCACGACCCGGTCGGGGGTCAGGAACAGCCCCTTGGCCAGTTGCTGCGTCAGGGTCGAGGCGCCCTGCCGGGTCTTCCCGGCGCGGTAGTTGATCCAGGCCGCCCGGGCGATGCCCTGCACGTCGATGGCGCCGTGCTCATAGAACCGCCGGTCCTCGGCCGCGAGGAACGCCATCGGCACGTAGTTGGGCACCGAGCCCAGGGTGATGCGCTGACCATAGCGCGGACCGCGTGTAGCGATGACCTGGCCGCTGCGGTCTTCGAAGCGGATGCCGGGCGCGCGGTTGACCGCGAACAGGGCCTCGCGCGAGGGCAGGGGCGGGGTGTCCTGCAGGTACTTGAACCAGACGTAGGCCGCGCCGCCCCCGGCGGTCAGAACGGCCAGCAGGAAGCCGACCAGCAGCGTTCCCCAGACCCATCCCCATTTCCGGGACGTCTTCTTGGCCGCAGCGTGCTTGAGATCCGCGCGGAAGGGCTCCTCGGGCGGCGGTTCCGGCGGGAGAGGCGGCGCGGCGGCGTCGGACAGGCGGAACGGATCGTGGTCCGGCTGCGTCCAGGGATCTGGCGCAACGCCGTCGCCCGTCGAGGCCTGACCAGGCTTCGGCGGCTCTCCGGGGCTCTTCCCGTCGTCGAACTTGTAGGGCGGCAGCGTCCAGTCGTTCACGGTGTCGGTCAGGCTCTAGTTGGTCGCCGGGTAAATCGGGTTTAGGACGGCGTCATGACGCCACGCAAACCTTTCTGGCAGACGAAGACGCTCGCCGAAATGACCGTCCCCGAGTGGGAGAGCCTATGCGACGGCTGCGGCCTTTGCTGCCTGGTTCGCTTCGAAGACGAAGATACCGGCGAAATCATCCCCACGCGGGTGCACTGCCAGCTGTTCGACGAGCGGCTCTGCCGCTGCAAGGACTATCCGAACCGCAAGAAGACGGTGCCCGACTGCATCAAGCTGACGCCGTACAATATCGAGGACCTGGAGTGGATGCCGCGCTCCTGCGCCTATCGCCGGCTTCACGAGGGCAAGGACCTGCCGCTGTGGCATCCGCTGGTGACCGGTGATCCGGAGAGCACGCACAAGGCGGGGATCTCGATCCGCAACCAGACGGTGTCGGAGCTCAGCTTCAAGGACGCCGAGGATGCGATGGACTTTGTCGCGACCGATCTGATGCGCGATCGCGGAGATGATCTCTACGAGCCGGAAGAGGAATAGGCGACGCCCTCTCCGTCACGATGCGTATCCGCATCGCGCCACCTCCCCCGTTTCACGGGGCAGGAGGAAGACAGCCGCAAACCTCCTGCCCCGCTTGCGGGGGAGGTGGCGCGGCGCCGATAGGCGGCGTGACGGAGGGGGCGTTGCCCCACCTCCAGGCACGAAAAAGGCCGGCCCGCAAACGCGGAACCGGCCTCTCGTCGCCCTTACGGCGAGAAGGGTGCTTAGGCCTTCTTGCCGGTGAAACCGGCGAACTTGGCGTTGAAGCGCGAGACGCGGCCGCCACGGTCCATCAGTTGGGCGTTGCCGCCGGTCCACGCCGGATGGGTGCGCGGATCGATGTCGAGCGCCAGATTCGCGCCTTCCTTGCCGTAGGTCGAGCGGGTCTTGTAGCTCGAACCGTCGGTCAGGGTGACGGTGATGAAGTGGTAGTCGGGGTGAATGTCTTGTTTCATGGCGGCGATCCAGACCGACTAAGCCGGCGAGTGAGAATGGGGTAAGCGCCAAACCGCGCACGCGCGGGGTGGCCCTCGAAGACGCGCGGCTATAAAGAACCCGCGCGATTTTGGCAAGGGACTGTTGATGACTGACGCGAACAGCGGCGACCAGAAGGTCGAAGGTCGCCCCGGCGCGGGGGCCGAGCTGGTCCAGGGCATGGCCGAGGCCAAGGCCCGCCGGCCGCGTCGCAAGGACATCCGTCCCCTGGCGCATCTGCTGCCGTTCGTCATCGCCCACAAGGGCGACGGGCTGGCCGCCGGCTTCTTCCTGCTGTTCTCGACGGCCGCCACGCTGGGCCTGACCTATGCCTTCAAGAACGTCATCGACCACGGATTCTCCAAGGGCCAGGGCGCGGCGATCAACAGCGCCTTTATCGGCCTGGGCGCGGTCGCCCTGGTGCTGGCCCTGGCGACGGCGCTGCGGTTCTTCTTCATCACTCGGCTGGGCGAGCGCGTGGTGGCCGATCTTCGCCGCAAGCTCTATGGCCACACGCTGAGCCTGGATCAGCCCTATTTCCTGAAGACGCGGACGGGCGAGGTCCTGTCGCGCCTGACCACCGACGTGGCGCTGGTGGAGCAACTGGTGGGGGCGTCGATCTCGATCGCCCTGCGCAACATCCTCAACCTGATTGGTGGTCTCACCGCCATGGCGGTGGTCTCGCCCAAGCTGGCCGGCTTCATCGTGCTGATGGTGCCGGTGATCCTGGCCCCGATGTTTCTGGTGGGCCGCCGGGTGCGCAAGCTGACCGTCACTGCTCAGGACAAGTTCGCCGATGCGGTCGGCTATGCGGGCGAGAGCCTGGACGCGCTGGAGACCGTACAGGCGTTCGGGCGCGAGTCGGCCTCGTCGACGCGGTTCGGCGCGGCGGTCGAAGACGCCTACAAGGCTTCGGTCCGCCGGATCACCACCCGCGCCACCATGACCGCCATGGTCATCACCCTGGCGTTCGGCGGGATCACCCTGCTGTTGTGGACCGGCGCCCGTCTGGTGCTGGCCGGCGAGATGACCGGCGGCACCCTGGCCCAGTTCGCCATGCTGGCGGTGATGGCCGCCGGCTCGATCGGCGCGTTGGGCGAGGTGTGGGGCGACGTCCAGAAGGCCTCGGGCGCCATGGACCGCATCTCCGAACTTCTCAACGCCAAGCCCGACATCGCCGCCCCGCCGAAGCCCAGGACCCTGCCGGTTCCTGGCCACGGCGAGATCGCCTTCGAGAATGTGGTTTTCGCCTATCCGGGACGGCCCGATCTGCCCGCCCTGAACGGCTTCGATCTCCGCGTGAAGCCCGGTGAGACCGTGGCCCTGGTCGGCCCGTCAGGGGCGGGCAAGAGCACCGTCCTGCGGCTGCTGCTGCGCTTCTACGACCCCCAGAGCGGTTGCATCCTGCTGGACGGCGTGGATCTGCGCGACGCCGAACCCGCCGAGGTGCGCGCCCGCATGGCCCTGGTGGCCCAGGACTCGCCGCTGTTCTCGGGCTCGGCGATGGACAACATCCGCTTCGGCCGCGCTGACGCCACCGACGAAGAGGTCCGCGCCGCCGCCGAAGCGGCCCAGGCCACCGGCTTCCTGTCGGCCTTGCCCGAGGGTTTCGATACGCCCGTCGGCGAGCGCGCCAAGACCCTGTCGGGCGGCCAGCGGCAGCGCCTGGCCATCGCCCGCGCCCTGGTCCGCGAGGCGCCGATCCTGCTGCTGGACGAGGCCACCAGCGCCCTCGACGCTGAGAGCGAGCAGCTGGTTCAGCAGGCCCTGGCCACGGCCATGGAAGGCCGCACCACCCTCGTCATCGCCCACCGCCTGGCCACCGTGCTCAAGGCCGACCGCATCGTGGTGATGGAGGAAGGTCGCGTCGTCGAACAGGGCGCGCACGCGGAGCTGTTCGCCAAGGGCGGCCTCTATGCGCGTCTGGCGCGTCTCCAGTTTGGGGTCGAGGCGGCTTAGGAGTGGAAGGCTAGCGCTTCAGATCCGCCGGCGTCGTCGGCTCGCTGAGCAGGCGCTCCATCGCCTTCCAGCGGGCGTCTTCGGTTTTGCCGGCGCGCAGGACGTGGTCGCGCACCATGTCCTGGCCGATGTTGTAGTTGATGACGTAGGAGCGGTAGGTCTCGATGAACGACACCCGCTTCTCGGCGGCGCCCCGCGAGTACAGGCTGTATTTCATCAGCGCCTGGACGGCCTGTTCCTTGGTCATCTTGCCAGACAGGTAGAGGGCCGCGACCGTATTGCCGCTGCTGGCGAGGGCGGCCTTGGCCTGCTGCAGTTCGTCAAAGGCCTCGGCCGTCTTCGGATCCAGGCCCGCCAGCGGGTAGAGCCTGTCGCGCTCGAAGGCGGTCTTGGCCTTGCCGGGGAAGGCCAGTTCGATTCCGAAATTGGCCGAGCCTTCGGCGATGAACGACTGCGGCGAGAAAAGCGGATAGACGCTGAACTCGACCCAGCCCTTTTCCTTGGTCAGCTTCTGCTCGAGCAGGGCGTTCAGGACGTGATGGCCGGGATAGCCCTCGTGGCAGCCCAGATCGAGCGCGCGGCTGATATAGATCGGCAGGTCGGTGTTGATCTGGATCAGGCTGTGAGCGCCGCCCTTGTACCAGTTGTAGCCGCTCCAGGGCTTCTTGGTGACGAACTCCAGGTCGAAGCGCTCGCCGGGCGGAAGCTTGATGTGCTGCTCGGTCTTGGCCTTGCAGGCGGCGATGCCCGCCTCCATCACCGCGCCGACCTTATCGGTCGGGATGACGTAGCGGTTCTGGAACGCATCGACGCGCGCCGCCAGATCGCCCTGGCCGGGCACGATCTTCTCAAGGCGCGCCAGGACGGGGTCGTAGCTCTTCAGGGGCTTCAGCACCGGGCGCACGCCGAACAGGCCCTCGGCCTCGTCCTCGAAGCTGAACGTGTCGCCGGCGATCATCGCCAGGCGAGTCTGGGCCGCCTTCAACTGGCCGCGCAGGAACAGCTTGCGACGGCGCTGGTCGGCCGTGAGGTCCTTATCGGGGACCTTGGCCAGCAGCATCTGCAGGCGGTCGGCTTCCTTGCGCAGCACCGACACCGGGCGCGGCGCGGCCTTGGCGGCGTCCTGCCAGTCCTTGGGGCCGTAATAGGCGTCGACATAGCCGGGCTCCCGCTCGCCCGCCTCCAGCGTCAGGCGCACGAAGTCGACGGCGACGCGGTCCAGGGCCTCGGAGCCGGGCGAGGCCAGGGCCGGGGCGCCAAGAACCGCCAGGGCGACGGCGAGCGCAGCGGCGGAGGCGGCGTGGCGGATCTTCATGGCGTTTCTCGCAGGCGACTTCGAAGGGGCGCACGCTGCACCGGCGCGCCGCGCTTAGGCAAGAGCCCGCGACGCTCCGTCTTGCGTCAGCTACGCGCCGCGACCGCCGCCGCCGGGAAGTCGCTGAACACGCCATCGACTCCCGCCGCATAAAGCGCCTTGAGCACCGCCTCCACGTCGCCATGCTGGGCCAGGAAGGTCGGCTGGGCGGCGTCGCCTCGGCGCAGTGATCCCGGCAGGAACGCATTCTCGGCCCGCACCGTCCAGGGATGCACGGCCAGGCCCGCTGCGTGGGCGTTTCGGATCAGATCCGTGGGCGGCAATAGCGCTTGGCCGTCATTGGGGACCACGAGCTTCCAGTTCGGGCCCAGGCCGTCGGCATAGACGGCGACGTCCTTCAGTCCCTGCGCGGTGATCAGGTCGGCGTACTTGACGCTCGGCTGATCCGCCGGCCCGCCTTCGGCGTCGACCAGCAGCACCAGCCGCGCGGCGGTCTTGGCGCGCAGACGCTTGAGCGGCCCGACCTCGAAGCACTGCACGAAGACCGGCGCGGTCGCGGTGTTGAGGCCGGCGGCCTTGAGCTTGGCCACCAAGCGATCCTCGGTCGGCAGACCGATCGCGGCGAAGTAGGTCGGATGCTTCAGCTCGGGATAGACGCCGATCGTGCGACCCGTTCGCTTCGAGCCCGCCTGGGCGATCGCCCACACTTCTTCAAAGGTGAGGATCTGGGCCTGCCCGTCAAACGCCGCGCTGGCGGGACGCAACTGCGGCAGGCGTTCGCGGGCGCGCAGGGTCTTCAGCTCGGCGAGGGTGAAGTCTTCGGTGAACCAGCCGGTGACCTGCTCGCCGTCGATCGTCTTGGTGGCCTTGCGCCCGGCGAACTCAGGGCGGCCGGCGACGTCGGTCGTGCCGCCGATCTCGTTCTCGTGTCGGGCGACCAGATGGCCGTCCTTGGTCGGAACCAGATCCGGCTCGATGAAATCCGCGCCCTGCTCGATGGCGCGCTCGTAGGCCAAGGCGGTGTGTTCGGGCCGCTCGCCGCTGCAGCCGCGGTGGCCGATGACGATCGGCTTCTTGCTCTGGGCGCGGGCGAGGCCCGGCAGGAACGTGCCGGCGAGGGCGGCGGTGGTCAGGGCGCGACGGGTCAGCAGGGTCATGGGCCGCGATTTAGCGCGCGGATGTGACGATTTGGCTAGAGGTCAGCAGCTCGATTGTGACGGATGCTACTACCTGTGGTTATATGATTAGGCGATGGATGACGAGCTGAGATTGTTTCCCGAGGCTGGGGGCGAAGCCCTGGCGAGATTGGCGGCCGCCTCCACGCATACCAACGCCTACGAGGTCATGTTCGGCGCAGGCCGTTTGAGGGTCCCGTATCGGATCTATGTCGATCGGGGTGCGCTGGAGGGTAGTTCTCCTGACGTCGATCCGATCCTGATCGACGCCCTGTTGACCCGGCATCACAACGGTTTCGTGCGCGCCGAGGCTTTGGCGCGTCTGATGGCGGCCGCGCCGGCCTGGGCGCCGGCCTATGTCGTACCGCTGGTGGGGGAGTATGTGGTCGAGATCATCGAACAGATCGAGGCGGCGCTGATCGACCAGGATGCTGCGACTTATGGCGCGTTTGTGCGCGCCAATCTCGTCTTCATGGCGCTGACGCGGCAGCGCGTAGCGAGCTATTGGGACTGCTACTGGCGGGGCCGCTGGCGCCGAGAGGAGTATCCCGGCGCGCGGGTACTGGCCCGGCTGGAAGCGTTCTAAGCCGCCCGCAGGCGTTCCAGGATCTGCGGGTGGAGGTCCTGGTTGCTGGCCAGGATCGACTTGCCCTGCACCACGTCGTGGTCGTTCTCGTCGATCGTGGTGATCTTGCCGCCCGACTCCTGGATCATCAGCACGCCGGCTGCGACGTCCCAACTGTTGAGGTTGCGCTCCCAGAAGGCGTCGAAGCGACCGGCGGCCACCCAGGCCAGGTCGAGCGAAGCCGCGCCGAAGCGACGGACGCCGGCGACCTTCTGGCTGACCTGATGCAGTTCCTTCAGGAACTGGGCGTGGCCCGGCTTGCCGGCGAACGGCACGCCGGTGGCGAGGACCGCCTCGTCCAGGTGGCGACGGGCCGCGACGCGCAGGCGCTTCTCGGCGCCGAGGAACGCGCCCTTGCCCTTTTCGACCCAGAACAGATCGTTGGTGATGGGGTTGTAGGTGACGCCGGCGACGACGCCCTCGCCCTCGCGCTGGAGGGCGATGTTCACCGCAAAGTGCGGGATGGCGTGCATGAAGTTGGTGGTGCCGTCCAGCGGGTCGACGATCCAGGTGTGGGTCTTGTCGGTGCCTTCGACCAGGCCACGCTCTTCGCCCAGGAAGCCGTAGCCGGGGCGCGCCTTGGTCAGCAGTTCGAACAGGGTCTGTTCGGCCTTGATGTCGGCGTTGGTGACAAAGTCCGCCGCGCCCTTCTTGGAGACCTGCAGTTCGGTGACTTCGCCGAAGTCACGAGCCAGGCCACGGGCGGCCTTCCGAGCCGCTTCGATCATGACGTTCAGCAGGGCGGAGGGCGTAGGCACGGGCGGGCTATCCTCAAGAAGCCGTCGACGCCCGCCGGATAGTCCGGCGGCGGAGCGGTAGGTCGACGGTGTGAAAGAACGGGCGCGGAACCTAGTCGCCGAACGCGCGGAAGGCAAGGCGCCGTTGATTCGGCAAGCTTAACGGGGATTTCGGCGCCAGAAACACCGATCTCCCCGGCGAATGCCGGGGAGATCGGATATTTAAGGAAGCTCGACCTTCGGCAGGCTGTCCTTGGTCTCGCAGAGCAGCTTGCCGGCCTTGCCCACGGCGCCGGAGATGTCGTCGATCTTGCCTTCCTTGCGCCAGCCCTTGGGCAGGCCCTTGGATCCGTCGAAGTCCATGCCCAGGTCCATCCATTTGTCGGCCGCGCAATCGAGCGCGAAGATCAGGATGGGGCCCTTCGAGGCGGGCCAGTTCTTGTAGGGGCCGTTGGCCTTGCCCTCGGCGATGCGGGTGACGATCAGCCCGGTGGACTGGTCGACCCGGCTGAACTCCGCGTCGTAATAGGTCTTGGTTTCGCCCGGAGCCAGTTTCCAGTCTTCCGCGATCGCGGCCGTGCCGAGGGCCAGGATCGGTACGCTAAGCAAACACACTACGAGCCGCTTCATGTCAGCGTCTCCCCCTGCTTTTGTTCGCTAGGAAGACGCTAGGACGATGTGCGGCGCGTCACAAGAGACCGGCGTTACCTGGAACTACTTACGGGCGGCCACGCGGGCGGCAAGGCCCTCGGCGATGGCGGCGTTCAGGGCGGCGACGGCGGCGTCCGGGCCTTCGGGGTAAGACCAGACGCCGGCCGACACCGCCAGAAAGTCCGCGCCTGCCTGGGCGAGACCTGCGGCGTTCGCGGCGGTGATCCCGCCGATCGCCACGCACGGAATCTCCATCGTCTCCTGCCAGATGGTCAGGATGTCCGGCTCGGCCTTGGTGGGAGCGTCCTTCGTCGTGGTCGGGAAGAAGGCCCCGAAGGCGACGTAGTCGGCGCCGGCCTCGGCCGCTTCCATCGCCAGATGGCGGCTGTCGTGGCAGGTCACGCCCACCATGCGGTCGCCCATCAGCTTGCGGGCGTCCTTGCACGACATGTCGGACTGGCCGACATGGACGCCGTCCACCGGAAGCCGGGCGGCGAGATCAGGGCGGTCGTTGAGGATCACGGCGACGTCGCGCGCCTGGGCGATCGGCGCGAGTGCATCCACGGCGGCGGCCACCACCGCGTCGGGCGCGTCCTTGAGGCGGATCTGCAGGGCGGCCACGTCGCCGCCGTCAAGCGCCTGGGCCAGCTGGCGACCAAACGCGGCGAGGTCATTCAGCGTGGGCGGCGTGATCAGATAGAGGCGGCAGTCGAGCGTCATGCCGTCGCTTTAGGCCAATTCGCCGCCGCTTGCGACCTCCTGTCGCTGCGAACCAGAGTGAGAGTCAGTTGCAAAAGCCCTCGCCCTGCGCTAGATGAGAATGACACTCAATCGGGTAAGGCGTTCTTTCCTTGTACGTCTGCAACTGTAACGGCATCCGCGAGCGCGAAGTCCGCGCCGCCATCGACGCGGGCGCGACGCGGCCGGCCGATATCTTCCGCCACAAGGGCTGTCAGGCCCAGTGCGCCAAGTGCGTGTGCGAGATGCGGCAGATGATCCAGGAAAGCCGCGAAGCGCTGGCCTACGCCGCCGAGTAAGTCCCCGTCGCGCGAAGGTTTTCGCGACCAAGAAGCGTTCTCGCCGAATTCCGTGAGACCGCGAAACACTTGCACACATTCAGGTTGAACGCCGTTTGCGCTTGCCCCACGGTCGCCGCCAACGCGAATCCCAGACGCCTAAGGAGGCCGCCATGCAGGGCGATCCCAGCATCATCCGACTGCTCAACGCGGTGCTCACCAACGAGCTGACGGCGGTGAACCAGTACTTCCTGCACGCTCGGATGTACGACAACTGGGGCTTCAAGCGCCTGGGCAAGATCACCTATGACGAGTCGATCGGCGAGATGAAGCACGCCGACATGCTGATCAACCGCATCCTGTTCCTGGAGGGGCTTCCCAACCTTCAGGACCTTCACAAGCTGAAGATCGGTGAGACCGTGCCCGAGTGCCTGAACAGTGACCTGCAGGTCGAGCTGGCCGGTCGTGAGACCCTGATCCCCGGCATCATCCAATGCGAGCAGGCGCGGGACTATGTCAGCCGCGAGCTGCTCCGCGAGATCCTCAGCGACACCGAGGAGCACATCGACTTCCTGGAAACCCAGCTGTCGTTGGTGAAGTCGCTGGGCGAGGCGAACTACCTTCAATCGGCGATGGGCGAGCTGCCGGCTTAAAGCGTTCTCGCCATGAAGACGCGGGCGCTTTCATCGAGCCCCCGCGCCTGATGTTCGCGACGGATCGCCGTCAGGTCGGGCGTCAAGGCGCTGTCCTCAATGTCGGCGAACCCGAGGCGTCGATAGTAGGGCGCGTTCCATGGGATCGCTCGGAATGTCGACAAGGTCAGCCCAAGAAGGCCGATAGCGCGCGCTTGACTTGCCACCGCATTGATCAGCGTCGCGCCGATCCGTTGTCGCTCGAAGGCCGGCAGCACGTCGACCTGTTCGATGTAGAGGCTTTTCTCGAGCGGCCGAAACATCACAAACCCGGCAAGTGTCGGCGCGCCGCCGGCGTCAGTCTCGGCGACCAGAAGCTGGCCCGCCGCCTGGCGAGCGGCCAAAAGCTCAAGCGAGGTTGGGGCGTCGTTGGCGATAGCGTCCATCAGGCCGACGAACCGCAGCCCCGAAGCGGCCTCGATCGCCTGTATGGCGGACAACTCCTCAGACCGAGCAGCGCGGATGTTGATGGTCATGGGCGAAAGTCCCCTGTGATCGCCCCACAGTCCAGCCCTCTCGGTGGGGGCTGGCCTTTGCCTCGCAAGCGTGATCCGGTCATGATCCTTTGGAGCGGTCGGAGCGGCCTGGAACCAAGGCTGAACTGGACTGTTTGAACCCATAGAGTTCATAGGGAGCGCCGCATGCATATCGCCAATGGAACCGCGCGACACCGCGCCTTGGCCGGTCGCGAGGCGTTCGAGCTCGACCAGGGCGAGCGTCATCATCCGGTGGGCCAAGTGGCTCTCGGGGCGGCCCTGGCGGGTGGCGCGATCATCGCCGCCATGATCATGGGTCGACGCCATGAGCGGGCTCTGGACGATGAGATGTACGCCGTCGAGTTCGCCGAGATGCATGAGCCGGTGGCGCATCAGCCCAAGCCGCTGACCAGCCTTCTTTTGCCGCCGCTGTTCATCGCCATGACCCTGTCGGGTCTGCGCACCTGGAACGCGCCGTCCAGCCCCGCCCGCACGCGGGCGTTGACGATCTGGAGCCTCGTGCAGGGCTTCAACGCCCTGTGGCTGGGCCTGGGCGCCAAGCGCGTCGGCGGCCAACTTGGCGCCGCGACAGCCTCTCTGGCGGCTTCGGCGGCGTATGCTCTGGAAGCGCGCAAGGTCGGCGGCGGCACGGCGCCGGACCTGGGCTGGGTGGGCTTGGCCAACGCGCTGACCAGCCAGTTGTGGCGCCGCCCCATCCCGCGCGGCCCCACCCTGCACTAAGCGAGAGCGTCTTCCGACGAAGTTTTTCCGGTCCAAACAGATCGGAAAATTGCTCTAGGCGAGCGGCGCGGGAGGTCAGCCTGGCTGGTTCTTGGCCGCCTTGGCTCCCAACTGGCGCAGGCCCTCCAGGATATCTCCGAGGTCCTCGCTGTCGCCGTGCTGGCGGATGAGCTTAAGCGCCTGAACGTTGATCCGCACGGCGGTCGCGTCCCATGCCCCGCGCTCGATGAGGGCCCGGATCATGTCGCACAGCCCGCCGGCCGATTGCTCCAGCACCGACAGGCCGAACATGCCCGCCAGCGACCGGACGCTTTCGGCCAGCCGCGCCGCCGTGCGCGCATCGATAGCCGGTCCGGCGGCGACAAGGGCGTCTATGGCCTGATCGATCAGCGCCATCGCCGAACCGCGATACGCCTCGATGTTCGTCTGCGCGCGGAGCAGGGCGGTCTGCGGGTCGATTCCGCCCGGCAGGTCGGCAAAGCGGGTCAGGCGACTGGCGCTCACTGGAGCAGCGCCGCTGTCGCGCCTTGGATCGACGCCCGATAGGCGTCGTCCCCGGCGTCTGCGGCGTCCTCGGCGTCGGTCTCAGCCGATGCGAGATTAGCGAACACCGAGGACGTGCTCCACAGGATGCGATCCAGCAGAGTGTTGGCGGAGAAGGGTTTGGCCACGATGTAGTCGGCCCCGACCCGTCGCGCCTGTTCGATCAGGGGGCGGGGCGTGTGACCCGTCACCACGATCACCACCGCTGGGGGCGCGTTGGCGGACTGTCGGCGGCGATGATCCTCGATCAGCCGCAGGCCCGCCTCCAGGTCGGGAAACGGGTCCAGGATGATGAGGTCCGGGTCGCAGGCGGCGGCCGGCTCGGCGTGCTTGAGCCCGCGCCGCTCCAGCTTCCGGAAGCCGAAACCCATCAGGATCTGCGCGGTGAGATCCATGAAGCCGGCGTTCTCGTCCACGATCAGAACCGCTGCGTCCTGAAACCTGAACGTAGTCTCGTGCTTGCCCACGTCGCACCCCTGAAATGTGAACAGCGTTCTGGGAACAATGATCCCAAGGGGCAAAAACACCCTTAACGGGCATCCATCATAACGTCTCTCGCGTGAGGCGAATTGTCGCAGGGCGTGTGTTGTTCAGGGCAGTCGCGCGAGGCGATCAAGGCTGAACGCGCCCCCGCCACGGGCGATCAAGAAGAGCAGGAGCCCCGCCCAGGACAGGTGGGTCGGCCAGGCGTCCGGATAGACGAAGATCTCGATCACGGCGGTCATGCCCAGGAAGGCCAGGGCCGAGACGCGGGTAAACAGGCCCAGAACCAGGAGGATCGAGAACAGGTGCTCCGAATAGGTCGCGGCGTGCGCGGCCCATACGGGAGGGATCAGCGGCAGGTGATACTCGGTTTCGAACAGCGCATAGGTCCCATCGGTGATGTGCAGGAGGCCGTCCACCTTGGTGCGTCCCGACTGGAAGAAGATGGCCGCGACGCCGAGGCGCGCGACCAGCGCCAGGACATCCTCGGGCAACAGCTTTTCGGCGATCTGGGCCAGGTGAACGAAGGGAGCGCGCCAAGAGGCTTGGGTGGCGGTCATGTGTGACGATCCGGGTCTAGGCCACTGAAGGCGCCGTCGGCGATCAGGGCGGCGAAAAGGGAGGGGATGGAACAGGAGGGTTGGGCTTTCGCCGCATGCTCAGCGGCGCGGCCCAGCGTGTCGCCGTCGCGGCAGGCGCGGAGGAAGGCGGCCTCGCCCTCGTCGGCGATGCGGCTGCTGACGCTTCCGGCGCGACGGATCAGCAGCAGGGTCTGGGGCGTCTCCGCCAGTTCTAGCGCTTCGGCGCCTGCGCGCAGGTCCAGCCAGAGCCCGGGCACGCCCGCGTCGAAGCTGGCCAGCCGCAAACTAGGGTGGAGCCTGACGCGGGCGGCCGCCAGGGCGTCGGGCGGAAGCGACGCCAGCGCGGCCGCCTCGAGCGGGGCCGCCTCGCCGGCGAAGAGGGCCTCGGTCCACAGGCGGTCGAGGTGGGCCACGCCGGCGAGGTAGGGAAGATCGGCGGCGGGCTCGAACCGCTCCAGCCACGCCGGGAACGCCGCGCCGTAGTCGAGCAGCGCCGCATGCTCGGGCGGAGACTCGCGCGAGAACAGGACAGCGGCTCCGGTGAACCATTCATCGCCCACGATCGCGCGGACGGTCGGAAAATTGTCCGCCAAGGCGTCAACGCAGCCCTTGGTGATGGTGTTGCGATAGACCGCAAGACCCGGTGCGTCGGCCTGCGACTCCGGCAGCCAGGGCGACAGCGGCGCGCGATCGCCCGCCAGCGCCGCCACAAAGGCGTCCTGGAACGTCAGAAGGTCAGACATGATGAGGCTCGACGGTCTTGACCGAGGCCAGCACGTCGGCGGCCCGATCGCGCTCGGCCAGCAGGGTGGCGAAGGCGGGGATGTCGTCGTCGCGCTCGATCAGGGTCGGGCGTGGTCCGATCCGGCGGATCAGCCGCTCAAACAGCGCCCAGACCGCATCGGCGACGGGCGCGCCGTGGGTGTCGATCAGCAGGCCGGAGCCGCCGGGGTCAGGCGCATGTCCCGCCAGATGGACTTCGCCGATCGCCTCGGCGGGCAGGGCGTCGAGATAGCTCTCGGCCGCGTAGCCCAGATTGCTGGCGCTGACGAAGACGTTGTTCACGTCGACCAACAGGCCGCACCCGGTGCGCGTCACCAGGGCCTTCAGAAACGCGACCTCGTCCATCGCATGGCCCTGGAGCGGCAGATAGAGCGACGGGTTCTCGATCAGAACGCGGCGCGCCAGGGCGTCCTGCATCCGGCAGACATTGTCGCAGATGCGATCGAGGGCCGCTCGCGTCCGGGGGAAAGGCAAGAGATCGGGCTGGTGCGCGCCGCGATGGGTCGACCAGGCCAGGTGCTCGGACACCACGAACGGCTCGAAGCGATCGGCCAGACGCTTCAAGGCGCGCAGGTGATCGGCATCCGGATCGGCGTCGGCCGCCAGGGACAGGCCTACGCCGTGCAGCGAGACGGGATGACGCTCGCGCACCGCTTCCAGCGCCGCCAGGCGCGGGCCGCCGGCGGACATGTAGTTTTCGGGATGGACCTCGAACCACAGACCATCGCCGTCGCAGATGATCGCGTCGTCATAGTGCTGCGATTTCAGGCCAAGGCCGGCGGTGGGGGTCATCGGGCGATCTTCAAGGCGCGTCACCCCCGGCTTGCTTCGGGGCGGCCGGGAGTGACGGGGTTTGAACCAGAGGCTGACGCTTAGGCCTTCGGCGTCAGCGAACCCATGCCCTTGGGCGTCTTGATCGTGGTGCAGGCGCCTTTCTTGACCATCTTCCAGGCGTCGCCCTGATAGTCGACCTTCGAGGTGCCCGCGCACGAGGTGCCGGCGCCGGCCTTGCAGTCGTTCTCACCGGCCTTGGACACGCCGTAGCACTTTTCGGTGTTGGCGCCGGCCTTGTGCTCGTCGGCGGCGGCGATCGAGACACCGGCCGAAAGGGCCAGGGCGGCGGCGAGGGCGAGGGTGGTGGCGGTGCGGGTCATGGAGGCTCTCCTTGGTGGGTTCGCGCCGAAGCGGCCTCTCGCCGCCCGGTCGATGGGGAAGTACGGAGCCCGGGCGGCCAAGGTTACACCGGTCGGCGAACAAAATTTCACGACGCCGCCGACCGCCCTTTTCGGCGCGAGGCGACAGCATGTAACCATTGGGCTCTCTCGCGCGGATCAGGGGGTGGCGTGACGGACACCGAAACCCGATTGAAGGCGCTGATGCTGCGCGGGCTGGACGGCGACGCCGCCGCCTACCGCGCGTGTCTGGCCCTGCTCGGCGTCCGGCTGCGCGCCTATTTCGCGCGGCGCATGAGCGGCGCGCCCGGAGACGTGGAGGACCTTGTGCAGGAAACGCTGCTGGCGGTGCATCTCAAGCGGTCGACCTGGGACAGCGCCCAGTCGTTCACCGCCTGGGCGCATGCGGTGGCGCGCTACAAGCTGATCGACCACTGGCGACGTCGGCGCGTTCGCCAGACCTTGCCGATCGAGGATCACATCGACTTCCTGGCGGCCGAAGAGCCCGATCCCGGCGTGGGTCTGGAACTGGACCGGGCGCTCGCCAGCTTGCCCGAGCGGCAGCGGAGGCTCGTCGGCGACGTGAAGCTGACGGGACTCTCGCTGGCCGAAGCCGGCGCGCGGGCGGGCATGTCGGAAGGCGCGGCGAAGGTCGCCCTGCACCGGGCCTTGAAGGCCCTGGCTGAAAGGATGCGCCGTGCGGACGGATGACCTGATCGACGCCCTCGCCCGCGATGCGGAGGGGACGCGCGACCCCGCCCCGCCCCGCCGGCTGGCCCTGGTGGCGGCCTTCGGGGCGCTGGCGGCGCTGGTTCTGGTGCTGGCCTGGCTGGGGACGCGCCAGGATCTGGCGCAGGCGCTGCTGGGTCCGATGTTCTGGATGAAGGCGGTCTATACCGCCGCCCTGGGCGCGGCGGGCTACCTGGCGGTCGAACGCCTGTCGCGGCCCGAAGGATCGGGGCGACGCGGCTGGATGCTGGGCGCGGCGATCTTCGCGCTCTGCGTGGCGGCGGGGGTATACCAGGCGCTGGTCAGTCCCGATGTGCAGGCCGCGCTGAAGATGCTCCACGGCCATTCATGGCGCTCCTGCAGCCCGCGCATCCTGCTTCTGGGCCTGCCGATGCTGGGATTGGGCCTGTGGACCCTGCGCGGCATGGCGCCGACCCGGCCGGGCCTGGCGGGCTTCGCCATGGGGCTGTTCTCCGGCGGCGTGGTGGCCACCGTCTATGGCCTGCACTGTCCGGAGCACACCTTCACCTTCATCGCGCTCTGGTACAGCCTGGGCGTTCTGGCCTTGGCCGCGATTGGCGCGCTGGTCGGCCGATGGGCGCTTCGCTGGTAGGCCCGAAACTCGCGCCAGGGTCGATTGACAAATCGGCGTTACGCCAATCAAGTGCCGCAGCCTTCGCGACTGGAGCGCGCATGGCCGAACGATAAACGCCATACGGTCCTTTGGGGGAGAGGCGCGTGACGATCGACGACACCCTCGCTCCGGCGGGCGGCGGTTCTCCCATATGGTCTGCAGGAAACCTGCCCTGGCGTCTGACGGAAGTCGCCGCCGCCGGCGTGCTGGGCGGCATTCTGATGATCCTCGCCTGGCTGGGTTTGCGGCCCGATCTTGAGGCGGCGCTGCAGACGCCGGTCTTCTGGATCAAGATCGGCTATGCCGCCTTCATCGCGGCCGGCGCGGGTCTTTCGGCCTGTCGCCTGGCGCGCGGCCGGACCTGGGGGCGAGCCCCCCTCGTCGCCGCTGCGGGCGTCGCGGGCGGCTTCTTGGCGCTCGGCGCCATCCAGGCGCTGGCGATGACCCCGGCGGCGCTGGCCGGCCTGTATTGGCCTGCGGCGCTGGTCTGTATCGTGCAGATCCTGGCGATCGCGACGCCGATGCTGCTGTTCGCCGGCTATGGCCTTGCCAGCGTCGATCCCGAGCGGCCGCGTCTCGTCGGTTTCGCCGGAGGCGTCGCCTGCGGGGCGGTGGCCGACATGGTGTTCGGCCTGCATTGCTCCTTCTCGAGCTTCGCCATCATCGCGCCCTGGCACACGGCGGGGATGCTGGTCTGCGGTCTGGCGGGCTTGTTGCTGGTCGGCGTGTTCGGACGGCTGCGGCGGACGCGAGGTCAGGCTGTCGAGAGCGTCGTCGGCGTCTGATCAAAAAGAAAAGGGGAGGCCAAAGCCTCCCCGATCCAAACAGCCCTGACCGAAACAGCGTCGCCTATTCGGCGGCGGCCTTGGCCGTGCTGGCGCCGAACTTGGCGTGCAGTTCGCCCGAGGCGTAACGCTTGGCCATGGTCGCGGTGGAGAACGCCTTGATCTTGTCGGCGTGACCGGCCGAGCCGAACTCGACGAAGCGGGCCTGGCAGACCTTGCGCATGGCTTCCTTGGCGGGCTTCAGATACGCGCGCGGGTCGAACTCGCCGGGCTTCTCGACCAGGATCTTGCGGATCGCGCCGGTGATGGCCATGCGGTTGTCGGTGTCGACATTGATCTTGCGCACGCCGTGCTTGATGCCGCGCTGGATCTCCTCGACCGGCACGCCCCAGGTCTGGGGCATCTGGCCGCCGTACTGGTTGATGATGTCCTGCAGGTCCTGCGGCACCGACGAGGAGCCGTGCATCACCAGGTGGGTGTTGGGCAGGCGGCGGTGGATTTCCTCGATCACGTTCATGGCCAGGACGTCGCCGTCCGGCTTGCGCGTGAACTTGTAGGCGCCGTGGCTGGTGCCCATGGCGATGGCCAGGGCGTCGACGCCGGTCTGGGCCACGAAGTCCACGGCCTGGTCCGGATCGGTCAGCAGCTCGTCATGGCTGAGCTTGCCCTCGAAGCCGTGGCCATCCTCGGCCTCGCCCATGCCGGTTTCCAGGCTCCCCAGCACGCCCAGCTCGCCCTCGACCGACACGCCGCAGGCGTGGGCCATCTGCACGACCTTGCGGGTGACTTCGACGTTGTACTCGTAGCTGGCGGGGGTCTTGGCGTCCTCCATCAGCGAGCCGTCCATCATCACCGAGGTGAAGCCGTACTGGATCGCCGTAGCGCAGGTCGCCGGGCCGTTGCCGTGGTCCTGGTGCATGCAGACCGGGATGTGCGGGTAGATGTCGACGAGCGCGTCGATCATCTTGGCCAGCATGATGTCGTTGGCGTAGTTCCGCGCGCCGCGCGAGGCCTGGATGATGACCGGCGAGTTGACGGCGTCGGCCGCCTCCATGATCGCCAGGCCCTGTTCCATGTTGTTGATGTTGAAGGCGGGCAAGCCGTACTCATGCTCGGCGGCATGGTCCAACAGCTGGCGCAGCGTGATGCGAGCCACGTAATTTTCTCCTGCAAGCGTTTAAGTGGTTTGGGTCGTTTCTTGTTTTTGGGGCCCGGCGCTGAAGCGCTCTCTGCCCAGGTCGTCAGTCTACGTACTTAAACTCTCCCGCCCTTCCCGGCGAAGGCCGGGACGGGCGGTTTACCAATTCGAACTAGGCCTCCAGGGCCGCGACGCCCGGAAGCGTCTTGCCTTCCATCCATTCCAGGAACGCGCCGCCCGCCGTCGAGACGAAGGTGAAATCGGCCGACACGCCCGCGTGATTCAGCGCCGCGACTGTATCACCACCACCCGCGACCGCCACGATCTTACCGGATTTGGCAAGCGAAGCGGCATGTTTCGCCGCGGAGACGGTGGCTTCGTCGAACGGCGGCACTTCGAAAACGCCCAAGGGGCCGTTCCAGATCAGCGTCTGGCACTGGGCCATCGTGGCGTTCAGCGTCGCCACGGTCTCTGGGCCGGCATCGAGGATCCGGTCCTGGGGCTGGACCTCGTAGACGTTGCGGACGGTGGCGGCGACGCCGGGCTTGACCTCCTGGGCCACCACGACGTCGGTCGGCAGCAGCAGCTTGCAACCCGCGCTGCCGGCCAGGTCGATGATCTGGCGCGCCGTCTCGGCCATGTCGGTCTCGCACAGCGAGGCGCCGACATCGATCTTGGCCGCGTAGAGGAAGGTGTTGGCCATGCCGCCGCCGATGGCCAGGTAGTCCAGCTTGGTCACCAGGTTGCGCAGCAAATCGAGCTTGGTCGAGACCTTGGAGCCGCCGACGATACCGATGACCGGCTTCTTGGGCTTGCCCAGCGCCGCGTCCAGCGCCTCCAGCTCACGCTGCATCGACAGGCCCGGATAGGCCGGCAGCAGCTTGGCCAGGCCTTCGGTCGAGGCGTGGGCGCGGTGGGCGGCGCTGAAGGCGTCGTTGACATAGACGTCGCCGTTGGCGGCCAGGGCCTTGGCGAACTCGGGGTCGTTCTTCTCTTCGCCGGCGTGGAAGCGGACGTTCTCCAGCAGCGCCACGCCGCCGTTTTCCAGGGCGTCGACGACCTTGGCGGCTTCAGCGCCGACGCAGTCGCTGGCGAAGGCGACGGGCTGCTCGAGCAGCTTGGACAGCGGCTCGGCGACGAAGGCCAGGCTCATCTCCGGCACGACCTTGCCCTTGGGGCGGTCGAAGTGGGCCAGCAGCACCACCTTGGCGCCTTGCTTGGACAGGTAGGCGATGGTCGGCAGCGCCGCGCGCAGGCGGGTGTCGTCGGCGACCTTTCCGCCGTCGACGGGGACGTTGAAGTCCACCCGGACCAGGGCGCGCTTGCCGGCGAGATCGGCGGTGTCGAGGGTGCGGAAGGTCATCGAGCGTCTCGGGAATCTAACGGGCAAGGAAAACCCCCGCTCCTTGCGGAGCGGGGGCTGGATCATTCGGTTCCTTAGAGGAACTTCGCCATTTCGAGAGCGGTGTCGCTCATGCGCGTCGCGAAGCCCCACTCGTTGTCGTACCACGACAGCACGCGGGCCAGCTTGCCTTCGATGACCTGAGTCTGCGGCAGGGCGGCGGTCGAGCTGGCGGCGATGTGGTTCAGGTCGGTCGAGACCAGCGGGTCGGTGGTCACGGCCAGAACGCCCTTCATCGGACCGTCGGCCGCGGCTTGCAGCGCCTTGTTGATCTCGTCGATCGAGGTCTCGCGGGCGGCGACAACCTTCAGGTCGATGACCGAGACGTTCGGGGTCGGGACGCGGATCGACGAGCCGTCCAGCTTGCCCTTCAGTTCCGGCAGCACCAGGCCCAGCGCCTTGGCGGCGCCGGTCGAGGTCGGGATCATGCTCAGGGCTGCAGCGCGGGCGCGGTAGAGGTCCTTGTGCATGGTGTCCAGCGTCGGCTGGTCGCCGGTGTAGCTGTGGATCGTGGTCATGTAGCCACGCTCGATGCCGAACAGGTCATGCAGGACCTTGGCGACCGGGGCCAGGGCGTTGGTGGTGCACGATCCGTTCGAGACGACGATGTCGTCGGCGGTCAGGGTCTCGTGGTTGACCTTGTAGACGATGGTCTTGTCGGCGCCATCGGCGGGGGCCGAGACCAGGACGCGCTTGGCGCCGGCCTTCAGGTGGGCGCTGGCCTTGTCCTTGGCGGTGAAGATGCCGGTGCACTCGAAGGCGATGTCGACGCCCAGGTCCTTGTGCGGCAGCTCCTCGGGGTTACGGATGGCCGTGACCTTGATCTTGCCCATGCCGACGTCGATCCAGTCCTCGCCCGAGGTGACGACGCCCGGGAAGCGGCCGTGGACGCTGTCGTAGCGCAGCAGGTGGGCGTTGGTCTCGACCGGGCCCAGGTCGTTGATGGCGACGACCTCGATATCGCGACGGCCATGCTCGGCGATGGAGCGCAGGACCAGACGTCCGATGCGGCCGAAGCCGTTGATGGCGACGCGAAGAGCCATGGGTCTTTCTCCTGATATGTGGCCGCCGGACGATATCGACCGGCGTTCCCTATTTTGCTGCGCGTTTTGCGGGGGAAAGTCGCGAAGTCAAGCCCGAGAAACTGACAACCTTCCTTAGAAAGCTGCTATGGGCTGCGCGTCGCCCAAATATCGCCCCCGCGTCTGGCTTAGACCCGTTCGATCTATATGTTGCGTCGCATGATGGATTTCCGCCGATGATGCCGGCTGACAGTACGGCCCTGGACCTTGCCGTGCGCCGCCTGGAGCGGGCGGTGAGCCAACTTGAGCAACGCTTGGCCGCCAAGGCGGCCGAGGCCGAGCGCGCGCTCGCCGCCGCGAAGGCCGCAGCCGCCTCCGCGCCGGCCATGGCGGCCGAGTCTGGCCTGTTCGAGGACGAGGAGCGCGCCCGGCTGCTCGCCGACCTGGAAGCCGCCCGCGAACGGGAGAAGGCGCTGGAGGAGGCCGGAGAGCAGGCCTCGGTCGCGCTGGGCCGCGCCATCGCCGAGATCCGCGCCGCCCTTGGTGAAGACGGCGTCGCCAACGATCTTCATGCCCCGAGCGACGACGATGACCTGTTCGAAGACTCCGAGGAGGCCTGACCCATGGCTCAGGTGACCATCCAGGTGAACGGCCGGCCCTACATGGTCGGCTGCGAGGACGGACAAGAGCCGCACCTGACCGAGTTGGCGCGCCTGTTCGACCGTCAGGTGCGCCAGGTCAGCCAGGACGTGGGCCAACTGGGCGAGACGCGCCTCTTCCTGATGGGAGCCCTGCTGCTGGCCGACGAGCTGTCGGACATGAAGCTGCGCCTGGCCCACGCCAACGCCGAGATCGCCCGCATGCAGCAGGAAGGCACCAAGGCCGAGATCGCCGCCATCCGCGCGCTGGACGCGGCGGCGGAGAAGATCGAAAAGCTCGCGATCGACTAGGCGGATCGAACAGTCGCGTCACCGCGACGCTGGCGTTCCGCCACCTAAGTCCCTATCTTACACGATGGCGGGTCTTGCTGTGGCTCTCGTCGAAGATTTCTTATCCCAGGGACCTTAATCTCTCTATCGGGACCTGTTCCCTCCCGTGGCCGTGGCTGCGGGAACACGGGGCCCACCTGTTACTGACAGGTTCGAGTGGATTGAAACGTCTTCACGGTTCTTCGCGGCGCCGCCACCCTTTCTCTGTAAAGCTGTCTTCCCGGCCAAGTGCGCAGCACGCCGAGCCGGGATCGCCGGAAGCGTCGGGCGCGCCGCGCTCCCGGTTCGGCGCGGCCTTGCGGCCGCTGGACCGGGATGACAGCTTTCACGGAATGACCATCGCCGATCCGATCGCGGCCAAGACGGCCCTTCGCGTGTTTCTCCGCAACCAGCGCAAGCAGCTGGCGCGCGAGCATCCCGAGGCCGACTGGATGATCGCCGAGGTCGCCCGCGCGCCTCTGGAGCGACTGTTCCCCAACCCCAAAGGCAAGATCGCCGCGCTCTATCACGGGATGGGATCGGAGATTTCCCCCCGCCTTCTCGCCGAACAGCTGGTCGAGGCCGGATGGACCCTGGCCCTGCCAGCCGTGGTCGATCGCGACGGCGGCAAGATGGTGTTCCGGCGCTGGGATATGGAAAAGCCGCTCAAGCATGACGAGATCGGTCTGCGCGCGCCGGCGCCCGATCAGCCGATGGTGATCCCCGATCTGGTCGTGACGCCGTTGTTGGCCTTTCAGCGTGACGGGACGCGGCTGGGGCAGGGCGGCGGCTATTATGATCGGGCGCTTGAGTTCCTGCGCGCGCGCCGGTCGATCTTCGTTTTGGGCCTCGCCTACAGCGGCCAGCAGATGGAGAATCTGCCGCACGAGCCGCACGATCAAAGGCTGGACGCCATTCTCACCGAAAAAGAATATATAGCGGTCAACGCGATGGCCGGGTAACGGGCCGTCACACTCCGCTTCTGGGACTATCGATGCGTTTCGCCTTCTTCGGCGATGTCGTCGGCAAGTCGGGCCGTGACGGCCTGGCCGACCATCTGCCCGACCTTCGTCGTCAGCTCGGCCTCGAGTTCGTGATCATCAACGCCGAGAACGCCGCGGCGGGCTTTGGCATCACCGAGAACACCGCGCGCGAGCTGTTCGAGGCCGGCGCCGACTGCCTGACCCTGGGCAACCACAGCTGGGACCAGCGCGAGGCCCTGACCTATATCGTGCGCGAGCCGCGCCTGATCCGTCCGGCCAACTACCCGATCCTCTCGGACGCGCCGGGGCGCGGCAGCCACCTCTTCCAGACCGACAGCGGCAAGACGATCTTCGTCGTGAACCTCTTGGGCCGGGTTCACATGGACGCCATGGACGATCCGTTCGCCGCCGCCGACCGCGAGCTGGACAAGGCGCCGCTGGCCCAGGTGGCCGATGCGGTGGTGGTCGACATGCACTGCGAGGCGACCTCGGAGAAGATGGCCATGGGCCATTACTGCGACGGCCGCGCCTCGCTGGTGGTGGGCACCCACACCCACGTCCCGACCGCCGACTGCCAGATCCTGCCCGGCGGCACCGCTTACCAGACCGACGCCGGCGCCTGCGCCGACTATGACAGCGTCATCGGCAACCAGAAGGAAGAGCCGCTGCGGCGCTTCACCACCAAGATCAGCGGCGGCCGCTATCAGCCCGCTTCCGGTCCGGCGACGGTCTGCGGCGTGTTCGTCGAGACCGACGATCGCACCGGGCTGGCCGTCCGGGTCGAGCCGATCCGGGTCGGTGGGCGGCTGAAGTCGACGGTGCCGACCGTCTAGGCGGGGTGACAAACCCCGCCGCCGGGCGTTAGAAGCGCGCCCACACTCCTCTTCAGACTAGAGACAGAGCCCTCCGAATGGCCGGTCACTCGAAATTCAAGAACATCATGCACCGCAAGGGTCGCGCCGACGCCGCGCGGTCCAAGCTGTTCTCCAAGCTGTCGCGGGAAATCACCGTCGCGGCCAAGACGGGCCTGCCGGATCCGGCCATGAACCCGCGCCTGCGCCTGGCCGTGAACAACGCCAAGGCCGAAAGCCTGCCCAAGGACGTCATCGAGCGCGCGATCAAGAAGTCGCAGATGGGCGACGCGGCGGACTATTCGGAGATCCGCTATGAAGGCGTCGCCGCCGGCGGGGTCGGGATCATCGTCGAGGTGCTGACCGACAACAAGAACCGCGCCGCCGCCAACGTCCGCTCCTACTTCACCAAGATGGGCGGCAACATGGGCGCCACCGGCTCGGTGACCTTCAACTTCGACCGCGTCGGCCAAATCAGCTATCCGGCCAAGACCGCGTCGGAAGACGACATGATGGAAGCCGCCATCGAGGCCGGCGCCGATGACGTCACCTCGGACATGGACGAGGAAGGCGAAGGTCACACCATCTACACCGCCTTCGAAAGCCTCAACGAAGTGGCGGCGGCTCTTGAAGCCAAGTTCGGCGCGGCGTCGAACACCAAGATCGCCTGGCGCCCCAAGATGCAGGTGCCGGTCACCGGCGACAGCGTCGCCACCCTGATGAAGCTGCTCGACCTGCTGGACGAGGACGACGACGTCCAGGCCGTCTACTCGAACGAAGACATCAGCGACGAAGACCTGGCCAAGCTGGGTTGATGCAATGGGGGAGGTCCGGACGGGCCTCCCCTTCGTCGTTCGTATCCTGAAAGACCGAGGCTCTGGTGACCCTTTCCGCCCCCAACGCCCTGGCCGAGGTCGTTTTGCCCGACCTGCCGAACCACTATCGCGGCAAGGTGCGGGACAACTACGACCTGCCCGACGGCCGCCGCGTGATCGTGGCTTCGGACCGGCTCAGCGCCTTCGACCGCAATTTGTGCGCGGTGCCGGGCAAGGGCCAGGTGCTGACCCAGACGGCGAGGTTCTGGTTCGACGCGACGGCGGACATCTGTCCCAACCACGTCGTCGCCTATCCGGACCCGAACGTGCTGATCGGCAAGCGGCTGGAGATGCTGCCGGTCGAGCTGGTGGTGCGCGGCTATCTGGCGGGGACGACCTCGACCTCGATCCTGACGCTGTACAACAAGGGCCAGCGCGAAATGTACGGCGTGACCCTGCCGGACGGCCTGAAGGCCAACCAGCGTCTGCCGCACGCCATTCTGACCCCAACCAGCAAGGCCGCCGACGGCGACCACGACGCCCCGTTGTCACCGGACGAGGTGCTGGCCCAGGGGCTGGTCACGCCGGCTCAGTGGGAACAGCTCAGCGCCTACGCCCTGGCGCTTTTCGCGCGCGGCCAGACCATGGCGGCCGAGCGGGGCCTGATCATGGCCGACACCAAGTACGAGTTCGGCCTGGATGAGACCGGCGCCATCGTGCTGGCCGACGAGATCCACACGCCCGACAGCAGCCGCTTCTGGCGCGCCGACACCTATGAGGCCCGCTTCGCGGCCGGCGAGCGTCCGGACAGCTTCGACAAGGACTTCGTCCGCGCCTGGGTCGCCGAGCGGTGCGATCCCTACAACGATCCGATCCCCGAAATTCCGGCCGAGCTGATCGCGCGGACGTCGGCGGTCTATATCGAGGCCTTCGAGGCGATCACGGGCCAGACCTTTGAGGCGCCGAACCCAAGCGAGCCGGTGATGGCCCGCGTGAAGCGCAATCTCGACGCCTATCTGGCGGAGTAGGGTGTCGCTGCGCTGGCGGAACCCGAAGGCTCCGCCAGTCTGTGTTCGGCCCTACTTCCCGCCCGCATAGTCCTGGATCAGGCCGTACAGGAAGTCGCGTCCCTCATACAGCGACTTGACGCGCATGCGCTCGTTGAGGCCGTGCGCGCCGGTGCCCTCGGGGCCGTGGAACAGGCCGGTGACGCCGTAGGTCGGGATGCCCGCCGCGCTGGTATGGACCGCGTCGGTCGCGCCGGTCGCCATGACCGGCAGGAGCGGAACGCCGGGCCAGACCTTGGCGGCGTTTTTCTGGATGGGGCCCATGATCGCCGGCGTCAGCGGCGGGGGCGGGGAGGCGGGCTTGGAGTCGTGGGCCAGGGTCACGGCGACCGCTGGATCCGCCGCCAGCTCGGTCAGCTTGGCCTTGACCTCGTCGATCGGCGTACCCGGCAGGATGCGGCAGTTGATATTGGCTGTCGCCCGCTGGGGCAGGGCGTTTGGCGCATGACCCGCGCTGACCATGGTGGCGACGCAGGTGGTCCGCAGCATCGAATTCCAGGTGGCGTCCTTGGTCAGCACCGCCAGCGCCGCCGGATCGTTGATATCGGCGACCAGCGCCTTCATGGCCGCCGCCTGCTCTGGCGTCACGCGCGGCTGCATCTGGGTGAAATAGCCGCGCGTCGCGTCGTTGAAGCGCGGCGGGAACTTGTAGGCGCCGATCCGGTCGAGCGCCGCCGCCAGTTGATAGATCGCATTGGGCGAAGCGGGGCGGCTGGAGTGGCCGCCGGGATTGGTCACGGTGAGGGTGAAGTCCTGATAGACCTTCTCGCCGGCCTGGACCTCCAGGACGACGGCCTTGCCCTGCTCGTCCAGCACGCCGGAGGCGCCCTCGTTCAGCGCGAATGCGGCGTCGACGAGGGGGCGATGATTCTTCACCAGGTCCTCGATGCCGTTATAGCCCTCGCTCTCCTCGCCGCAGGTCAGCGCCATCTTGATGTCGCGCTTGGGCTTGAAGCCCGCCTGCTTGAGGCGGACCAGGCTGTCGACCCAGATGGCGGCCTGGGCCTTGTCGTCCGACGTGCCGCGTCCGTAGAAATAGCCGTTCTCTTCGACCAGCTTGAACGGATCGCGGGTCCAGTCCTCGCGCTTGGCCTCGACCACGTCGATGTGGGCCAGCAGCAGCATGGGCGGGGTCTTGGCGTCGGTCCCGCGCAGCACCGCCACGAGGCTGCCCTCGCGGGGGTGCTTGGGTTCGACCACGACCTTGATGTCGGCCTCGGGATAGCCCGCCGCCTTCAGCCGCGCGCCCATCGCCTCGGCGGCGGCGGTGCAGGACCCGACCGACAGGGTCGTATTGATCTCGACCAGCTCCTTGTAGAGTTCGCGGAAGACGAGCTGGTCTGGCCGAACGGTCTTGGGCGCCGCCGCCGTCTGGGCGTTCGCGGCGCTCGCCAGCGCGATCAGCGCGCCCGCCGTCATCCATGCCATCGGCTTCATCGAAATCATCTCCCCAAACACATGTTCGATGGAACAGAGCTTGCCTCGGGCTTGCGCGCAAGGGGGCGCGGTTAACCGCGCGTTAGCAAAGGACTGGCTTTTCGTGGAGGCGCGAACAGGCGATGGTGCGAGAACACATGATGAACACGAATCGCGCCCCCATTCGAATTCTCGGCCTCGACCCGGGCTTGCGCCGCACGGGCTGGGGCGTGCTCTCGGTCGAGGGTTCGCGCATGACTCACGTCGCCCACGGCGTGATCGCGCCGGACGATAAGGCCGAATTCGCCGACCGGCTGCTGCATCTGTTCGAGGGGATCAGCGCCGTGATCGAGCAGCACAGGCCCGACGAGGCGGCGGTCGAGGAAGTGTTCCTCAACACCAACGCCCAGTCGACCCTGAAGCTGGGCCACGCCCGCGCCGCCGCCCTGATCGCGCCGGCTCGCGCGGGGCTGCTGGTCGCCGAGTATTCCACGCGTCTGGTCAAGAAGGCGGTGGTCGGGACCGGCGCGGCCGACAAGACCCAGATCGGCTTCATGATCGCGCGTCTGCTGCCGACGGCGGGCAAGACGACGGCCGACTGCGCCGACGCGCTGGCCGTGGCCATCACCCACGCCAACCTGCGCGTCGCCAACCGGAGAGTCGCATGATCGGGCGTTTGCGCGGCGCCGTCGCCGAGGTCGGCGAGGAAGAGGCCCTGATCGACGTCATGGGCGTCGGCTATCTGGTCCGCTGCGGCCATCGCACGCTCCAGCGCCTGCCGGCCCTGGGCGAGGAGACCCTGCTGCATATCGAAAGCCAGTGGAGCGAGAGCGCGGGCTTAAGGCTCTACGGGTTTCTCACCCGCGAAGACCGCCGCGCCTTCGTGCTGCTGCAGGCGATCCAGGGCGTGGGACCCAAGGCCGCCATGGCGGTGCTGGACGTGCTGTCGCCGGCCGAACTGGCCAGCGCCGTGGCGCGCGAGGACAAGGCCGCCGTCGGCCGTGCCAACGGCGTTGGGCCCAAGCTGGCCCTGCGCATCGTCACCGAGCTGAAGGACAAGCCGATCACTGACGGACCTGTTCTGATGACCGCGCCTGGCGCTCCGCCGGCGCAGTCCGCTCCGGCCAAGCCGGCGCCGACTGGTGACGCCGTCGCGGCCCTTATGGGCCTTGGTGTCACTGAGGTGAACGCCCGTCGGGTGGTCGAGGCTGCGGCCGCCGGGCTGGGCGAAGACGCGACCGTTCAGGCGCTGATCAAGGCGGGTCTGAAGGAGTTGGGTCGATGATTTTAGCTCAGCAACTCCCCCCACCTGACCTGCTTCGCAGGTCGTCCGCCCCCGAAGGCGGGCGGAAGGAAACGCGCGCCTTCTTCCCCCTCCGGGGGAGGAGCGCCCCCGGGTCGCGCGTAGCGCGCGCCCGAGGACAGGCTCCGCGCGGAGGGGGCAAGTGACCCGCGTCATCTCCGGCGAGCCACAGCACGGCGACCTCGCGCCCGCCGACCGCGCCCTGCGTCCCCAGACCCTGGCCGAGTTCGTCGGTCAGGAGCAGGCCAAGGGCAATCTCCGCGTCTTCATCGAGGCCGCCAAGGGCCGGGGCGAGGCGCTGGACCATGTGCTGCTGTTTGGCCCGCCCGGCCTGGGCAAGACCACCCTGGCCCAGATCGTCGCGCGCGAGCTGGGCGTGAATTTCCGCGCCACCTCCGGGCCTGTGCTGAACAAGCCGGGCGACCTGGCGGCGATCCTGACAAATCTCGAAGCCAACGACGTCCTGTTCATCGACGAGATCCATCGCCTGTCGTCGAACGTCGAGGAGATCCTCTATCCGGCCATGGAGGACCATGTGCTGGACCTGGTGATCGGCGAGGGCCCCTCGGCGCGGTCGATCCGTATCGACCTGGCGCCGTTCACCCTGGTGGCGGCCACGACGCGGGCGGGGATGCTGGCCACGCCGCTGCGCGACCGCTTCGGCATTCCGATCCGCCTGGAGTTCTACACCCCGGCCGAGCTGCGCCATGTGCTGCAGCACGCCGCCCGCAAGATGGGCGCGCCGCTGACCGACGACGGGGCCGACGAGATCGCCAAGCGGGCGCGGGGGACGCCGCGCGTCGCTGGTCGCCTGCTGCGTCGGGTCCGCGACTTCGCCACCGCCGACGGCGCGATCAGCATCGACCGCAAGGCCGCGGCCATGGCCCTGGCGCGGCTGGAGGTCGACGAAAGCGGTCTCGACAGCCTGGACCGCCGCTACCTCCGCGCCATGATCGAAAACTATGGCGGCGGACCGGTGGGCGTGGAGACCATCGCCTACGCCATCGCCGAGGCCCGCGACGCGGTCGAGGACGTGATCGAGCCCTATCTGATGCAGCAGGGCTTCATCCAGCGTACGCCGCGCGGCCGGATGGCCTGCGGCAAGGCCTATCTGCATCTGGGCCTGACCCCGCCCGCCGCCCCGCCCGGGCAGGCCGGCCTGTTTGACGAGGGCTGACAGCGTGCGCGCAATCCGTCTGTTCACCGCCGGCCTCGCCGCTGCGAGCCTCGCCGTTTCCCTGGCCGCGATCGGCGTGGCCGGCGCGCCGCGCAACGCGCTGATCGTCCAAGGCCTCGCCGCCCTGCTCGCCGTGGGCGTGGCCCTGCTGGTCGGGCGCTTCTGGCGGCGGGCGAACTGGCGGCTCTGGGTGCTGACAGCCGCCTGCGGCCTGGCCCTGGTTCTGACCCTGATGAACGGCGTCTCGCTGGAGGGCGCCAAGCGCTGGGTGGCCCTGGGCCCGCTCCAGCTGCACACCGCGTCGATCGTCCTGCCGTTTGCGGCCTTCGCCTATGCCAAGGGCTTTGGCGACCGTCGTGTGGCGCCGATCGCGGCCCTGATCGCCTTGCTGTTGCTGTACCAGCACGACGCGGCCTCATCCCTGGCCTTCGCCCTGGCGCTGGCGGCTGCAACGCTGGTCGAGCGCCCGCGCCAGCTGACGCCGTGGGCCTGCGTGGCCATCGCCGCGCTCCTGGCCTATGGCGCCTGGGTCGAACCCGACACCTTGCCGGCGGTGCCCTATGTCGAGGGCCTCTTGCACCAGACGTTCGCCGCCAGCCCAGTGCTGGGCGCCCTGGCTGGGCTATTGATGATCTGCCTGCCCGCGCCGTTCCTCCTGGTCGCCCGGACACGGCCCGAGCGCCGCGCCGAAGCCCTGGCCCTGGCCGCCTTGTGGGCCGGCTGGATCGCCGGGAACCTGTTTGGAAACTATCCCGCGCCCGTTCTAGGGTATGGCGCCGCGCCGATCCTGGCCTGGGGCCTGTCCCTGGGTCTGGTGCTCGGTGGCCCCGTCAACCAGGACCCGCCCGCGTCATGACCGAGCCCACCGCCGGCGCCTTCGAGGGGCGCGAGCACCAGCTGCCTGTGCGCATCTACTACGAGGACACTGATTTTTCGGGGATCGTCTACCACGCCAACTATCTGCGCTATCTGGAGCGGGGGCGGAGCGACTTTTTCCGGCTGGCCGGCATTTCGCACACCGAACTGGCGCAGCAGGACACCGCCTTTGCGATCATCCGCATGGAGCTGGACTTCAAGCGCTCGGCGCGGATCGACGACGCCCTGCTGGTGCGCACCACCTATGACCGCGTCGAAGGCGCGCGGCTGTTCGTGACCCAGAGGATCACGCGCGGCCAGGATGTGGTGCTGGAAGCCAAGGGCGTGGCGGTGTGCATCAGCCTCTCGGGGCGCCCGCGCAGGCCGACGCCTGAGATGCTGGCCAAGCTTTCCCCATGGCTGACGCCGACGCAGAGCTGAGCGAAGTCGATTTTCGGGATCGCCCGGCGATTGTCATAGTTTCACCCCAGCGCCGCTTCATGCCATACGGCGCTCTCCAGTCCTGATCAGACGACCCAACGGAGCCTATCCCGAATGGACGCCGCGGCCGCCGCCCCCAATTTCTCGTTCTTTGCCTTGTTCATGCAGGCCGACTGGGTCGTGAAGGGCGTTATGATCGGTCTGATCCTGGCCTCGCTGGGCTCTTGGGCGGTCATTCTGGACAAGCTGTTCCGTTTCCAGGCGCTGAACCGCGCCGCCGACCGCTTCGAGGAGCAGGTCAGCGGCGGGCGCTCGCTGGAGGACGTCGCGGGCGAGGCTGGCGCCAATCCGCGTCACGCCCTGCCGCGCATGCTGCAGGCGGCGTTGAAGGAATGGCGTGACGCCAAGGCCAAGGGCGCGATGAGCGAGAACCAGGCCGGTTTCCTGATCGCCCGTATCGACCGCATCCTCGACACCCAGATCGCCCGCGAGACCACCAAGGTCGAGGAGGGCCTGGGCAGCCTGGCCATCGTCGCCACGGCCTCGCCGTTCATCGGCCTGTTCGGCACGGTCTGGGGCATCATGCACGCCTTCCAGAACATCGCGATCTCGAAGAACACCTCGCTGGCCGTGGTTGCGCCCTCGATCGCCGAGGCGCTGTTCGCCACCGCCATCGGCCTGATCGCCGCCATCCCGGCCTATATCGCCTACAACAAGTTCTCGACCGACGCGGGCAAGTACGCCGGCCGCCTGGAAGGCTTCGCCGACGACCTGTCGACCGCGATCCAGCGTCGCCTGGCCGAGCGGGTCTGACCGATGGCGATGTCCTCCAACGACGCCTTCGCGACCGGCGGGCGCCGAGGCCGTCGGCGCGGTCGTCGCTCGCGCGGGGCGCTGTCCGAGATCAACGTCACGCCGCTGGTCGACGTGATGCTGGTGCTGCTGATCATCTTCATGATCAGCGCGCCCCTGCTGACCGCCGGTGTCCCGCTCGAACTGCCCAAGACCGAAGCCGCCGCTCTGCAGAACCAGGAAGAGCCGATCACCGTGTCGATCCGCAAGGACGGCCAGATCTTCGTCGGTGAGACGCAGATTCCGTTCGAGAACCTCGCCCCCCGCATCAGCGCCATCGCGGGCGACGGCTATGACAAGCCGATCTTCGTGCGGGCCGACGGCGGCGCGACCTACGCCGTGGTCGCCCAGGTGATGGCGGGCCTGTCGAACGCCGGCTTCAACAAGATCAACCTGATCACCGAGACCGGCGGCCCCTCGACGGGGGCGGCCCCGCGCGACGCGCAGCCCGAAGGCGCGGCCGACCTGCGGCCCGCGCAGTAGGGGCGGCATGAGCGCCCGCCGCGAACAGACCTTGTCTCCGGGCCTGATCGGCTCGATCGCGCTGCACGGAGCCGTGGCGGCGCTGATCGCGTTCGGGCTGCCCTGGAAGCAGTCCAAGCCGATCACCATCGGCGAGTCGGTGCCGGTGACCATCGTCACCAACGGGCCCACCAATGTCCGCCCGGCCGAGGAGGCGCTGGAGGATCAGACGGCCCAGACCCCGGAGCCGACGCCCGAGGCGACGCCGCAGCCACCCGCGCCGACGCCGGCGCCCACGCCGACTCCCGCCCCG
>VYKS01000035.1_pt1 | contig 95156 bp, 107 predicted proteins | sample 5114511 | NCBI WGS metagenome assembly VYKS01 (sample SAMN12291795, study PRJNA351875) | freshwater metagenome | isolation source: freshwater lake | place: USA: Michigan, Gull Lake | collected 2011-07-05 | reverse complement strand
CTCTTCCGGGGCCGCGTCAATGTCCGCATAGTTCATCGCCTTGGCACCACCGGCCTTGGCCAGCGTCATCGTGATCGCCGCCGTCAGCGTCGTCTTGCCGTGGTCAACGTGACCAATCGTGCCGATGTTGCAGTGCGGCTTGTTACGTTCGAACTTTTCCTTGGCCATGGCCAAACTCCTGATGGCCCGGGCCCAGGAAAGGGTTTTGGGGCGCTTTGCTGTCTCAAAAACCTGGAGCGGGTAGACGGAATCGAACCGACATATTCAGCTTGGAAGGCTGCTGTACTACCATTGTACTATACCCGCGCAGAAACGGCCTTGGCTCACTCCCAAGCCTTTGGGAGCGGGCGTCGACCGCGATCCTCATCGTCGCCCTGAACCCTCGGATCGATGCGCGTGGTGGGGGAAGCAGGACTCGAACCTGCGAAGCTTACGCAGGGGATTTACAGTCCCCCCCCTTTGCCGCTCGGGACATTCCCCCGCACGCACTGGTCGACCCGACGAGGACGCCCGAAACCGGTCTTTCGACCTGCCTCGAAACAAAAGACTTCGGGGTCGCGACACGCCTGCGATACAGGGGGCCAGACCCGAAAGCCCCAAGGGCTCCAAATCGGAGGGCGTCTTATAGTGTCGAGAATTCCAGAACGCAACGACCGCAAATCGGGCAAAAAACCGGCGGGCGCGGGCGGTTTCAAAGCCCGTCAGGGTGGGCATGGCGGGGGTGCCGCCAAGGGCGGCTGGAGCCCGCGCGCCACCGAGCCGAACCCGACTGCGGCACCCCGGTCCAATCGTGCAAAGATCGACGCCGATACTTTGATCTGGGGCCGCCATCCGGTTCTGGCTGCGCTCAACAATCCGGCGCGCCAGGGCATGGGACGCCTGCTGGCGACGCCCGAGCGCGCGGCCGAACTGGAGCGGGAGGGCCTTGCCCCCGGTCGGATCGTCGAGGTGGTGGAGCCCCAAGCCCTGGAGCGGATGCTGCCGCAGGGCGCCGTCCATCAGGGTCTCGTGTTCAAGGTCCAGCCGCTGGAAGGCCTGTCGCTCGAGGATCTCGCCGAACCCGCGCGGGGTGTCATCGTCATGCTGGACCAGCTGACCGATCCCCAGAACGTGGGGGCCATCTTCCGCTCGGCGCTCGCGTTCGGCGCGCGCGGCATCGTGGTTCAGGATCGCCATTCCCCCGTTCTGGCCGGAGCCCTGGCCAAGGCGGCGGCGGGCGCGACCGAGCGTCTGCCCTGCGCGCGGGTGACGAATCTGTCACGGGCGCTGGAACGGCTCGCCGACCTCGGCTGGCGGGCCGTGGGGCTGGACGGCGCGTCCGCAGAGACCCTGGAGACGGCGCTCGACAACCGGCCCACCGTCCTCGTGATGGGCTCGGAGGGCGACGGCATCCGGCGACTGGTGGCCGAGCATTGCGACGTGCTGGCGAAAATCCCCATGCCGGGTGGGTTCGAGAGCCTGAACGTATCGAACGCGGCGGCCATCGCCCTGTACGAGGCGTCCCGCAAACAGCAATCGCTTGATTGACGGTCACCGCCTGCCCTAACAGCACGCCATGGAATTTCTCAGCTCTCCCGAGTTCGCCAGCCAACTGACCGCGCTGGGTCAGGTTCTTGCCATCGATCTGGTGCTCGCCGGAGACAATGCGGTCGCCGTCGGCCTCGCCGCCGCCGCCCTGCCCGCCGAACAGCGTCGCAAGGCCATTCTGGTCGGCCTCGCCGCCGCCGTGGTCATGCGGATCGGTTTCGCCCTCATCACGGTCCAGCTTCTGGCCATCGTCGGCCTGTTGCTGGCCGGTGGCGTGCTGCTGCTCTGGGTCTGCTGGAAGATGTGGCGCGAACTGCAAGAGCAGCGCACGCACGACCAGGCCGAGGCGCAGGCGGAACTGGAGCTGGCGCTCGCCATCGAGCACGGCAAGGGCCCCTCTCCAGAGGAGCTGGGCCTGAAGCGCAAGACCTTCGGGGCGGCCCTGCTGCAAATCATGATCGCGGACGTGACGATGTCGCTGGACAACGTCCTGGCGGTCGCCGGCGCGGCGCATGAGCATCCCTGGATCATGGTGTTCGGTCTGGTGTTGTCGATCGCCCTGATGGGTCTGGCCGCGACCTTCATCGCCAAGTTGCTGAACAAGTACCGCTGGATCGGCTACGTTGGGCTGGCCATCGTTCTCTATGTCGCCGTGCACATGATCTGGGACGGCTACCGCTCGGTGGTGGTGCGCACCGGCAACCTCGAACAGCACAATGCCGCCGCCCCGGCCTTCATCGACATCTCTCCCAAGGAAGTGGAGAAGTTCATGCAGGGCGTGCGCTCTGAGGATGGCGAGCCGCCTGCGACCGGGGTGCCACAGTCGCCCGCGATGGCGACCCCAGCGGCTTCCTGATCGAGGGCTGATGGCTTATAGCTTCGCGGTGCAACGAAAGGCCGTTGGGCCATCGGGAGACCCTCATGAGCCTGTTCGCACTGTCCCTGTTGCTCGCCGCGCCGTCCGCCGGGATAGCCGTCGAGCCCGCCCCGGTCGTGGCACCGCCACAGGCGCGCAACGTCCCCGTCGGTGATCCCCTGCGTCGTCGCCTGCTGGATGCGCTGCGCCCCGCGATCCAGCGAGACCTGGGTGGCCAGCCCGTGCAGTTCATGGTCGATCGTCTGCGGGTCGAAGGCGACTGGGCTTTCTTCGCCGGAGCGGTGCAGCAGGCGAACGGACAACCCATCGACTTCGGCCGCACCCGTTATGCCAGCGCGCTCGAGAACGGCGTGTTCGACGGACCGGGAATGTTCGGCCTGCTTCGCCGCTCTGGCCAAGGCTGGCAGGTGGTCACTTTCGTGATCGGCCCAACCGACGTGGCCTGGCTTGCCTGGTCGGACGAGTACGGCGCGCCGATGAGCGTGTTCGAATAGGCTGGAGGTCCCGGCTCAGGCCGACCGTCCCCGAAGCCAACCGGTGACCGAGACCCGGTCTGCCCCGGCGCTTAGCGCGACCTGGGTCACAGAATGCGGCTGCGGTACGCGCAGCAGGTTCAGCGTGTTGAACCGCGGCGTAAAGGCCTCGGCGACATTGCCGTCAGACCCGTGGAAAGCCAGCAAGCCGCCCCACTCGATCTTCCAGACCGGGGTCAGATTCAGAACCTAGGCGAAGTAGCGGTTCTTTCCGTCGTCCGTGTCATCGTGCTCGGTCAGGAAATGACCTTTCCTGAACCGCGTCAGCTGGGCGTCCGCGAGCGCAATGCGAGGCTCACCAGTCAGGTCGCGCATCAGGCCGAGAAACACCTCGCTGTTCAGGAAGGCGACCAGATCGGCCCAGACCGGCGCTGCGGCGCCCCCCTGGGCCATGTCGAAGATCGGGTGATTGTCGAACAGGTACTGGAACTGATCCGTAGCGGACGCCTGCACGGTCTCGCCCAGTGCCTGGCGGCGTTGGGGATCGAGCGAAGCCAGCCAGGCGGCGGGCAGATCGACGTGACCCGTGGACCGCCGGGTCACGATGTTGAAGTCGACACGCTCGGCTGCCTCGCGAAGAGCCGTCGCATACTCCGCTGACACAATGTCGGCCACCTGGGCTCGGCCGGTCTTGCTCAGCCGCTCCTGGATCGCCGCTCGCTGATCGGCGGAGACCGTGCCCAGAGCGGGCTTCACCCCGCACCTCCGAAGCGCTCACTCCACTCCACGACCTGGGCGTCCTCGATCTTGCGGAACAGCACTTCGGGCGCGGACACGGCGCGGCCGCGCGGCAGGCGGTCCAGCAGGGCTTCTTCGGACGATGGCCAGGACATATCAGTCTCCCCCACCGTGGCGGCGATCCGTTCGGCGGTGAACGGCATGACCGGGGCAGCGATGCGGGCGAACAGGGCCACGAGGTTCAGGCCCGTGCGCACACCCGCGGCGGAGCGCTCCACGTCGGTCTTGAACGCGGTCCAGGGCGCGGCCTCCTGCAGATACTCATTGCCGAGCACCCAGACCGCGCGGATGGCCTGACAGGCCTTGCGGAATTCCATGGCCTCGAAGGCCTCCGTCGCCTCAGCAAGCCCGGCGCGCAGGTCGGCCTCCAGCTTGGCCTCCATCGGTCCGGGCTCGCCGCCGTCCGGCACGACGCCGTCGAACTTTGACTCCGCGAACTTGACGATGCGGTTGACGAAGTTGCCCAGAACGTCGGCCAGGTCCTTGTTCGTCGTCGCCTGGAACTGCTCCCAGGTGAAGGCAGCGTCCGACCCCTCCGGCCCATAGGCCGTCAAATGCCAACGCCAGTAGTCTGCCGGCAGCAACTCCAGCGCCTGGTCCATGAAGACCCCGCGCTTCTGGCTGGTCGAAAACTTGCCGCCGTACCAGTTCAGCCAGTTGAAGGCCTTCAGCGTATCCACCGTCTTCCACGGCTCGCCCGAACCCAGGATCGTTGCAGGGAACGACACCGTGTGGAAGGCGACGTTGTCCTTGCCCATGAACTGGACGTAGCGGACGTCGTCGGCACCCTCGTCCAGACGCCACCAGTCGCGCCAGGTCCGGCCGTTCGCCTCAGCCCACTCCTCGGTCGCGCCGATGTATTCGATGGGGGCGTCGAACCAGACGTAGAAGACCTTGCCCTCCATGCCCGGGCGCGGGCCGCCGTCGGGGCCGACCACCGGCACGCCCCAGGCCAGGTCGCGGGTAATGCCCCGGTCGATCAGGCCTTCGTCCAGATGTTTCAGCGCGATGGACTTCGCCAGCGTCTGCCAGTCGGACTTGGATTCGATCCAGGCGCGAATGCGTTCCTCCAGCCTGGTCTGCAGCAGATAGAGGTGGCGGGTGTCGCGCACCTCCAGCTTGGTCGAGCCCGACACTGCAGAATAAGGCTCGATCAGGTCGGTGGGGTCGAGCAGACGACCACAGTTGTCGCACTGATCCCCGCGCGCCGGCCGATAGCCGCAGTGCGGGCAGGTTCCCTCGACATAGCGGTCCGGGAGGAATCGCGCGTCATCAATGGAGTAGATCATCCGATCCACCCTCTCTTCGATGAAGCCGTTCTTCTCCAGGACGTGTGCGAAGTGTTGCGTCAGGCGGCGGTTCGGCGCGTTCGAGGACCGGCCGAGCCAGTCGTAAGACAGCCCGAACGCCTCGCCGGCCTGCTTCTGGATCAGATGCTGCTCGTCGCAATAGGTCCGCACGTCCTGCCCGGTGGCAGCGGCGGCCAGCTCAGCGGGCGTGCCGTGCTCGTCGGTGGCGCAGATGTAGAGCACCTCGTGGCCCTGCCCACGCTTGAACCGTGCATAGACATCGGCCGGCAGCATGGAGCCCGCCAGATTGCCCAGGTGCTTGATGCCGTTGATGTAGGGCAGCGCCGAGGTGATCAGGATGCGGGACATGGGGCTCCGGGGGTCTGGGGAGCGGTGGATATAGAGGCCGGAACCGCCGCCGTCACGCCGGTCTGTGCCCTGGGCCGCTTCCGGAATAGATTGAGGGCATGGCCATCATACCGACCATCAAGTCCGGCGACATCGACCGGTCGATCGACTTCTACACTGACGTACTGGATTTTCGGCTCAAAGGACGCTGGCCGGAAGTCGGCGATCCCGCCTTCGCCACCCTGTGTCGCGGATCGGACTCTCTATATCTTTCCAGCCATGACGGGGACGGCGTCTTCGGGCAGGCCGTCGCGGTGATCGTGCCGCAGGTCGATCCATTGTTCGAGACCTTCCGCGCGCGAGGACTGGACCCGACTCACAAGCTGCACTCGCCGGTCCACCAGGGCCCGGTCGACCAGACGTGGGGCACGCGAGAATTCTACGTCGATGATCCGGACGGCAACACCCTGCGCTTCATCCAACCGCTGAAGTGAGCCTCAGGACGCAAAGCCTCGCGACTGAAGTCGACGCGCGATCCGCACGAAGCGGCCCGACAGCAGGGTCGATGACACCAGGCTCGCGATGATCACGGCCCAGACGAGGCCATCGACGCCCATGCCTCTCGACAGCCACCACCCCAGCGGCATCATGATCACCCCGTAGGCGGTGAAGTGCATGATCGTGGGCCACCAGACGTCGCCGGCCGCACGGTTGGCCTGGGCCGCGACCACCTGGATTCCGTCCGCGACAAAGAACAGGGTGGCGAGCACCAGGGCCGGAATGGCGATGGCGGCCAGCACGGGATCGCGGTTGTAGGCGGCGATCAGCAGCGGAGCGCTGGGCCAGACCACCAGGGCAACGATCAGGGTCAGGACGGTGACCACACCAATGCCGACAAGGCCGTTCCTCAACACGGTGCGGGGGTCTCGCGCGCCATAGGCCCGGCCGACAAGCACTGCCGTCGCCGACGACAGACCCATGGGGATCATGAAGACGATGGCCGAGATGTTGAGCACGATGGCCCACGCTGCCGTCTCCGCCGAACCCAGTTGGGCGGCATAGAGAGTCATCAGGGCAAACGCCCCGACCTCGATGAAATAGGATGATCCGGACCCGAGGCCGATGGTCACCTGCTGACGCGCGGCGACGGGATCACGCCGGGGCTTGTCGAAGATGCCCAGAGCGCGGGCTTCCGGCAGGCGGGCGATGTAGATCACGAGGAAGATCGCCAGAGACACCCGCGCCCAGAAAGTCGCCCAGGCCGAGGCCTCGGCCCCCGCAACGCCCAGCCCCAGCAAGTCGGGCACCAGCAGCAGGTTGAGCCCCAGGTTCACGCCGTTGGCCACCCACATGGCGATCATGCCGGGCTTGGGCTTGCCCAATGCCTCCAGGAAGAACTGGCAGGCCACCGAGATCAGATAGGCTGGCATGGACAGGGAGAAGACAATCAGCGCCGGCCCGGCGGCGGAGCCCAGCCCGTCCTCGAGGTTCAGGCGCTCCAGCGCCCAGGGACCGACCACGATGAGGGCCAGCATCGAGGCGACGCCAATCTGCGCCGCATAAACCAGGCCCCGCCGCAGGACCGCGCCCGCCTCTCCCTGCCGACCCTCGCCCAACAGTCGCGCCGTCATCACCTGAACACCGAGCAGCAATCCCACGGCCGTCGTCACCACGACCGACGTCGGGGCCCAGGCGAGCGAATGCAGCGCCAGTTCCCGGCTGGCATAGTTGCCGACCACGATGGCGTCGGTCAGGCCCATGGTCATGATGCCGATGCGCGCCAACACCACCGGCCATGCCAGGGTCAGGAGCTCGCGGGTCGCGGCGCGGGTGGCAGAGGAAAAGGGCAAGGGAGGGATTAGGGATGAGGGAGTAGGGATTAAGGCTCGAAGGGAAGGTGAACGCCCAAGCCTGGGTGCCTATAGCGGTCGGCCCGACCGCTGTCTCCGCCGGAACCCGGCTCCCTTAATCCCTAATCCCTAATCCCTCGCCTTCCCTACCACGCCCCCATCTCCCGCAGTTGCTTGGCCAGGTCCTCAGGCAGGTCACCTGAGTCCAGCGACGACAGATCCGGCGGCGCATCCTTCGGCTCCAGATAGCGCCAGCCCTGGAAAGGCCGTCGCGCCTGCGGGGCCGTCCGCACCACCTCTGGCGACAGCTTGATCAGGCACATCGAAGCCTTGCCCTCTCCGCGCGTGGAGATGTCAACGATCGGCATCCGGCACGTCACCGAGCCCTTCATCACCCAGTAGATCGAGCCCCCGTCCTCGATCTCGGCCGCCCGCTTGGGCGTCATGCGCGTATTGACCGTCAGCCAGTCGCCCTTCGCCGCCCGCCGTTCCAGCGTCTCGACCTTGGCGACGCCGACGCACAGCTTGATCATGTGGAGGGGCATGGGGTGGCACTATCATCTCCCTCCCCCTTGTGGGGAGGGAAGACCGCGCAGCGGTCAGGGTGGGGTCCGAATCGTGAGTGCGCACCTTTACACGCCCCCACCCGCGCTCGCCTGCGGCTCGCGGTCTCTCCCCATGAAGGGGAGGAAGAAAGATGGGTCAAACCGAGCTTTTGGACTCATCCATCACGTAAGAATGCAAGCCTAATGCATTGACCTAGCGAATTTGCACTTGTTGGACTCGGTGTCTCCAGAGTCCAATCTGCTCAGCCCTTGGCCTCGACCACCGCCAGCACCGCGTCCGCCGCCACCTGGTCCCCGACCGAGACGCCGATCTTACCGACGACGCCGTCGAACGGTGCCACGAGCGCGTGCTCCATCTTCATCGCCTCGAGGACCACAACGGGTTGTCCCTTCGTTACGGCATCGCCCGGTTTTGCCGGCGTCGCCACGATCTTGCCCGGCATGGGGGCACGGAGGGTGCCGTCGGAGGATGCGCCACCGGCTGCGCTGCGAGGCGCATGACGCGACGCCTCGTACCGGTCGCCGTCGTGGAAGACGACGAAGCCTCCGTCGATCTCCGGGCCAAAACCAATGACCGGGTGGTTGTTCTGGAACCCAGCGCTATGCCTTGCCCCGTCGATGAAGAAGACATGGCTTGGGGCTGGGGTCGCGTTCAATCGGAAGCCGGACGTCTCATGCTCGGAGTTCCAGACATCGCCCGGTTCGCCCGAGCTCACACGCCAGAGCAGGTCGCTGACATCCTGGATCACGGCCTCTGATGGTGTGGCAACCGTCAGCGCCCCCTCCTCCGCCCCGATGAAGCCCGTGTCTACATCCCCCATGACAAAGCGCGGATGCTCCAGGCACCGCACCAGGAACCCGGCATTGGTCCGCACCGGCCAGACCTCGACCGACGCGCAAGCCTCCGCCAGCCCTTCCGCCGCCGCCTCCCGCTTCTCCGCATGGACGATCAGCTTGGCGATCATCGGGTCGTAGAACTGGCTGACCTCACCGCCCCGCTCGACGCCCGTATCGACCCGGACCCGCTCCGGCAGCACGAAATGCTCCAGCTTCCCGATGCTCGGCAGGAACCCGTTCGCCGGGTCCTCGGCATACAGCCGCGCCTCCATGGCCCAGCCGGTGATCGACAACTGGTCCTGTTTCAGCGGCAGCGGCTCGCCGGCAGCGACTCGGAGCTGCCACTCGACAAGGTCCTGGCCGGTGATCATCTCCGTGACGGGGTGCTCGACCTGCAGCCGGGTGTTCATCTCCATGAACCAGATGCGGTCCGCACGCAGGCCCTCGGTGCCGTCGGCGATGAACTCGATGGTCCCCGCCCCGACATAGTTCACGGCCTTCGCCGCCCGCACCGCCGCCGCCGTGACGGCTTCGCGCGTCGCTGCGTCCATGCCGGGGGCCGGGGCCTCCTCGATCACCTTCTGGTGGCGACGCTGCAGTGAGCAGTCGCGCTCGAACAGGTGGACGACCTCGCCGTGGCTGTCGCCGAACACCTGAACCTCGATGTGGCGGGGGGACAGGATGTACTTCTCGATCAGCACCCGGTCGTCGCCGAAGCTGGACGCCGCCTCGCGCTTGCACGACGCCAGCGCCTCCAGGAAGGCCTCGGCCGCATCGACCCGGCGCATGCCCTTGCCGCCCCCGCCCGCCACGGCCTTGATCAGCACGGGATAGCCGATCGCATCGGCCTCGGCCTTCAGCCGCTCGGGGCTCTGGTCTTCGCCCAGATAACCTGGCGTCACCGGCACGCCCGCCTCGATCATCAGCTGTTTGGCGGCGTCCTTCAGCCCCATGGCCCGGATGGCGGCCGGGGGCGCGCCGATCCAGACGGTCCCCGCCGCCATCACGGCCTCCGCGAACTCGGCGTTCTCCGACAGGAAGCCGTATCCGGGGTGTATTGCCTCCGCTCCGGTCGCCTTGGCCGCCGCAAACACCTTGGCCTGATCCAGATAGCTCTCGCGCGCCGGCGCTGGCCCGATCAGGACGGCCTCATCCGCCTCGCGGACATGCAGAGCTTTGGCGTCAGCCTCGGAATAGACGGCGATGGTGCGCAGGCCCATGCGCTTGGCGGTGCGGAAGACGCGACAGGCGATCTCGCCGCGATTGGCGACCAGGACGGATGTGAACATGAGGCCGGTTTAGAGGCGCGCGCGACGGGGGTCGAGGCCCCCTGCCCGCTCTAGGGCGCGACCGGCTGGCCCATCTCATCCAGGCCCGCCGCCTGCAGAGTCACCGGCGGAGTGGTGATGTTTTCACGCACACGCCGCGCGGCGTGTTCACAGCGGCCAGGCAGGCCAAAGAACAGCCCAAATGCCTGACTCCGCGCTGCCTCGTCCGGCAAGTCCATCAGAGGGGTCCAGCGGGCCTCCGCCTCGTCTTCGGCCGCCTCAGCGGCAGCACGGGTCGCCGGGGTCTGGCGCGAGGTACCGGCCTGAAGGGCGTCGCGGAAATCTGTGGCCTCAAGCGCGCCCAGTCGAATGATTTCCCGATCCAGATCGTCCGCGTTGGTCAGGGTCCGGCCGAGCGCGATGTGGCCCTCGACCAGGGCCGCGCACCACGCCACGAGGGGATAGTCCTGTTCCGGGGCCCCACGCGGCAGAGGGGTTTCATAGGCGATGGCCTCGCGGGCATTTCTCGCCTCAACGGACTCCGTCGCTTCACGGGCCGTCGCGATCGGACCGTCCTGATCCTGGGCCACCGCAACGGATGCGGTCAGAACGAAAGTGGCGAACGCCGCAAGGGTCGCGGTTTGGGCAAGACTGGGGCGCATCAAGGGTCCGTGGGGTGTTTCTACGTCTGGAGCGGGGTCTACGCCTGAAGCGTGGCGATGGTTTTTCCGTGGCGACGTGTTAGCGGGAAATCCTGAAACCGAGGAGGCGCCTGTGCCTGATTTCCGCACCCTGAGCGACACCGTCCTGGTCGCTCCCCAGATCGCCCTGTCCGATCTCGCAGAGGCCGCGAAGCTGGGGGTGAAAACCGTGTTGTCGAACCGCCCGGATGGCGAGGACCCCGGGCAACCGACCGCAGAACAGGTCGCCGAAGCCGCACGGGCGGTGGGGCTGGGTTTCGTCCATGCGCCGGTCATCGGGTTCCCCGACGAGGCGGCGGTCGAGGCGGTCGGCGTTATCCTGGCCAAGGGGGACCCCGTTCTGATGTTCTGCCGGTCCGGCACGCGGTCTGCGGTCACCTGGGCGCTCGCCATGCGACAGGCGGGCGCGGACGCCGATGGCTTGCGGGCGGCCGGAGCGCGCGCCGGCTACGACCTCAGCCGCATGCCGCTCTAGCGCTCGATCGCCACGCGTGCGGCATAGGGAACCGGCTCGGGCGTGCACGCGGCGACCACCAGCTGCGCCGCCATGAGACACAGGATCGCCGCCGCAACGGGCTGGAGCCGATTTGAGACAGAATAGGCTATGGCGCGGGCCATTTGGGACGCTCCGGAACGGTTTACAGCCCGTTAAGGCAAGCTCCGCGCCGCTAGATCAGGAACCCCGATGATCCCGTTCGTTCGAGAGTTCGACTTTGCCTACGGTCGGCGAGACCAGGTCTCGCCCCTGATCCAGCGGGTCATTGCCGACAACCCGGGGCCGTTCACCTTCACGGGGACAGGGACCTACATCGTCGGCCGCGATGAGGTGGACGCCGACGTCGCATTGATCGACCCTGGTCCGCTGGATGAGGCGCATCTTCAGGCCCTGATGAAGGCCGTCGAAGGCCGACGCGTGACCCATGTTCTGGTCACCCATACCCATCGCGACCATGCTCCCCTCGCCCGACCGTTCGCCGAGCGCGTGGGGGCACCGATCCTGTCCATGCAGCCGCCAGTCCGTCAGACCCATGCCTCCGGCGCGCTAGATGAGGAGGAAGACGAGGCCTTTGCGCCAGACGCCGTCCTGACGGGTGGTGAGAGGATCAGCGGTGACGGCTGGACTCTGTCCGCCCTGGCCACCCCCGGGCATGCCTCCAATCACATGGCCTTCGCTCTGGAAGACGAGAACGCCCTGTTCTGCGGTGACCACGTCATGGGCTGGTCGACCACCGTCGTCGCGCCACCGGATGGAGACATGGCGGACTATATGGCCAGCCTGGAGCTGGTGATCGAGGCGGGCTTCGACACACTTTGGCCCACGCATGGCGCACCTGTGATGCGCCCGGAGCCATTCCTGGCGGCCTATCGTACCCACAGGCTGGAGCGCGAGGCACAGGTGATGGCCCGTATTGCAGCGGGGGATCGAACCATCGAAGAAATGGTGCCGGCGCTTTATGCGGCGGTCGATCAGCGGCTTTGGCCGGCCGCAAGTCTTTCAGTCTGGGCCCACCTGATCAAGCTGGTCAGGGAGGGCCGAGCCATCAGCGACGGGGAACCGACGCTGAGAGCGACCTACTCAGGGGCCTGAAGGTTCGACACGATCTTCTGAAGCAGGCGGCAAGCCTCGCCACCGTCAGATCGGGCTTCCCGTGAGGCAACGCGCACGTCGGTCTGGCCGGGCCGAATGCGGATGACAGCGTCGTGCTTGAAGCCGAACCAGAAGCCGGTGCGTGTCCCATCGGCGCGGCCGACCCCTGTACCCAGGATCGTGAATCCCGCCTCCTGCAAGGCGTAGGCGGCGACGCTGGGGGCCACCTGCGTCGGGGCGGAGACGGCCTCGCAAGTGGCGAACGCCCCGGCTGCGCCATTCGGCGCCCCTGCCGCCACGCGATCGCCGGCCAGAAGGCCCGAGAACACCGGCGGCTCTGCCGGGTTGGTGGTGACGTCAGCAAAGGTCGCCGTCCCGCCGGCTCCAGGCAGGCCGTGCGAACCGATATGCAGGCCATAGACCGTCGCCGTGGCCCCGCCTGCGATGAGGCCGATCAGAGCCAAGGGCCAGGCCTTGCGCTCACCCAGGGCGACGATCAGCCCACCGATCGCCGCAACCGCCCCAAGCGCCGCGAAAGCGAGCCCGACGCGCATGGCCAGCAGCGAGTAGCCTGTGGTCCAGTCCCAGCCTCCGATCTGGACACCGGCGACAGCAACGAAGGCCGTGGCCGGAGCCAAAAGCGTCAGAGCCAGAAGAACCCGCGCCCAGCGGACCGAGCGCGGATCCTGTGCCATGGCCTCAGACCGTCTCTGCGGGCGCGGCGGTCGGCAGGCGGTAATCCTTCATCCGCTCGCGAAGCAGCTTCTTGTCTATCTTGCCGGTGGCACCTAGGGGGATGTCATCGACGAAGACCACATCGTCGGGCATCCACCACTTGGCGATCTTGCCCTGCAGGAAGTCCAGGTGCTCCTGCTTGTCCTGGCTCTCGCCGGGCTTGAGCTTGACCACCAGCACCGGCCGCTCGTCCCACTTGGGGTGGGCCGCGCCGATGACAGCGGCCAGCTCGGCCTTGGGGTGGCCCACGGCGATGTTCTCGATCTCGATCGAGCTGATCCATTCTCCGCCGGACTTGATCACGTCCTTGGCGCGGTCGGTGATCTGCATGAAGCCGTGCTCGTCGATGGTGGCGACGTCGCCGGTGTCGAAGAAGCCCTCGTTATCCAGGATCTCGCCGCCCTCGCCCTTGAAGTACGCACCAGCGATAGTCGGGCCGCGCACCATCAGACGGCCATAGGTCGAGCCGTCGTGCGGCATCTCCTGACCCGCGTAGTTCTTGAGCTTCAATTCGACGCCCAGAGGCGGCATCCCCTGCTTGACCCGCCACTTCATGCCCTCGTCGTACGGAAGGGCGGCCAGCTCGGGCGTCAGGCTGGACAGGGTGCCGATGGGCGAGGTCTCGGTCATGCCCCAGCCTTGCAGCACTTCGATGCCGAACTCGTCGTTGAAGGCCCGGATAAGGCTCTCGGGTACAGCCGAGCCGCCGATCAGGACCTTCTTGACCGTCGGGATCTTCAGTTTGTGCTCGCGCAGGTGGGCCAGCAGACCCTGCCAAACTGTCGGCACCGCTGCCGAGAAGGTCACGCCCTCGCTCTCGATCAGTTCATAGATGGCCGCGCCGTCCATGCGCGCCCCGGGCATCACGAGCTTGGCTCCGGCGGCCGGTCCGGCGAAGGCGATGCCCCACGCGTTCGCATGGAACATGGGCACGACCGGCAGGATGGTTTCCTTCGGCGACGGCCCCAGAACGGTCGTCTGCATGCCGAGCAGGGTGTGGATGAAGTTCGAGCGGTGAGAATACAGGACCCCCTTGGGGTTCCCGGTCGTACCCGAGGTGTAGCAGAGGCCGCAGGCGGTCTTCTCGTCGAAGCCCCCCCACTCAAAGTCTTCCGACGCACCTTCCAGAGCCGCCTCGTAGCATTCGGCCTTTGGCAGCTTGGTCGCTGGCATGGTGACGTGGTCCGTCATGACCACAACCCTCTCCACCGTCGGACAGTGCGGCAGGATGGCTTCAAGCAGCGGCACGAACGTCAGATCAACGAAGATGATCCGGTCTTCGGCGTGATTGATGATGTAGACCAGTTGTTCGGGGAACAGGCGCGGGTTCAGGGTGTGGCACACAGCCCCCATGCCCATGATCCCGTACCAGGCTTCAATGTGGCGTCCGGTGTTCCAGGCCAGCGTGGCGACCCGGTCGCCAACCTTGATCCCCCAACCCTTGAGCACGTTCGAGACGCGCTTCGCCCGGCCATGGATCTCGCCATAGGTGGTCCGCACGATCCGTCCTTCGACCGAACGGGTCACAACCTCCCTATGGGGGTGCCAGTTTTTGGAGTGGTCCAGAATCCGGTCGACCGTCAGCGGCCAGTCCTGCATCAAACCCAGCATTACGTTCCCTCGGCAATGCCCCTGCTGAATGCGGGGCTTGAATGATACCTAGCCGAGGAGGGTCGGAACTAGCAATGTGACGTCGGGTCACCTCTGCCATATGGCCTAGCTTCGTCGTTGCCTCGGCGGCGGTTTTGGCATTCTCTCCCAGCGTCGGACCCGGAACAAGGAACTGCCCCATGCGCCTGATGACCCGCACCGCCCTCGCCCTCGTCGCTGTCATGACGGTCGTCGCCTGCGATCGATCGATCGAACCGACCGAGGGACCGGTGGCCCCGGCGGGAGCTCCGTCGGAAGCTGAGACCCCGCCCGCGACCGCGCAGCAGGCCGGTGGTCTGGCCATTGAGGGCGAAGGCTTGAGAGTTTTCGATGCCGAGGGCGCAGCCCGCGCGCTTCCTTTTGGCACGCCGCAGGAAACCGTCATCACGGCGGTGAACGCTACGACCGGCGGTGCCGCTCCCGAACAGAGCGCCAATGAGGAGTGCGGCCAGGGGCCCGTCCAGTTCGCTCAGTACGCGAATGGTCTGCAGCTCCTGTTCCAGGAAGGCGAGTTCAAGGGCTGGCTCCTCGACGAAGCGGGTCTGACCACAGCCGACGGCATCGGCGTGGGCACCAGCCGCGCAGACCTCAACGCAGCGCGCCCGGTCGAAATCGACCCGCAGTCGTCGCTCGGGATCGAGTTCACCGCCGGCGATATCAGCGGGTTCCTGACCGCGGCCGACGGCTCGGGGACGGTGGAGTCGCTCTACGCGGGCGACACCTGCTTCTTCCGCTAGGGTGCGGTGGGGGCTAGACCCCGGCCATGACAATTCTCATCGCGATCACCGGGGGCTCGGGTTCGGGCAAGTCGACCCTTGCCGAAACTGTCGCGGCCGTCCTGCCCGCGGGGCGGTCAGTCCTCTTGCGGGAAGATTCCTATTATCGTGATGCCGCGTCTCTGCCGGGGTTCGATGCGGCGACCTTCGACTTTGATGACGTCGCGGCCCGGGATCACGAAAGGCTCGAAGCGGATCTCGCCGCCCTGAAGGCAGGACGTGACATCGTTGCGCCGATCTATTCCTTCATCACCCACGGTCGCGAAGCGGGCGGTGAACCGGTTCGGGCGGCTGCAGTCGTGATCGTCGAGGGGACGCATCTGTTGTGCACGCCCTCCCTCGCCAAAATGTTCGACATCCGCGTCTTCGTCGATACGCCGGCCGACATTCGCTTCATTCGGCGTCTTCTGAGGGATCAGGCGGAACGGGGGCGGACAGCTGGATCAGTGATCGACCAGTATCTGAAGACTGTGCGGCCGGGGCATGAACGCCTGACAGAGCCGTCGCGGACACGTGCAGACTTCATCGTCGCCGACGCCACGGCAGCCGTAAGGTTGGAAGATCCGCAGGCGGTTGTGCGTCTGGCGGCCCCACTGCTGGCTCACCCGCTGCTCAGCACGCTGATGAGTTCCGATCCGTAACGGTGTTCTGGCTTATTCCGGTTAAGCGCGGATTGGTCTAGGCATCCCACCCCATGAACTCACACGTGACCGGCATACTGCCAGACCTGAAGCCCGGCGAGGACAAGCGACGGGATACGATTGTGCGGGAGGCCCGACGGTTCTTCATGAGCCAGGGCTATGCGGCGACCCGCATCGAACCGATCGCCAGGGCGGCCTGCGTTTCGACGGCGACGCTTTACGCCTACTTCCCCTCCAAGGACCATTTGTTCGGCGCTGTCATCGAAGAAGCCGCCCAGGACTTCTCGGAGCAGATGGAATGCGTCCGCATGACCGAAGGTTCTGCGCGAGAGATATTGACGAGCTTCGCCCTCGCCTACGCCCGGTTCATGGGCGATCCCTTCGTTCGTTCGGTTTTCCGCCTGGTGATGGCTGAACGGCCGAGGTTTCGCGAGGTCGCGATGGGCTTCTTCAACAAGGGCCGCAGCGACTTCGGCCACCCCCTCATCCTCGCCCTCGGTGCTTTGGTGGAGCGAGGCGAACTGCGGGTCGCGAAGGCATCCTGGGCTGCAGGCCAGCTGATGGGGATGGTGGAACACCCGGTCTTCTTCATGCCCCTTGTTACGGGGGATGAGGTCCAGTCAGAGCGCACGCCCGAGCAAATCGCATCGGAGGCGGTGGAAACCTTCCTGGCCCGCTACGGGACCTGACCCGTCAGGGCTGAAGCCGCGTCTTGCGCCAGCCGTCGGCAGAGCGGTCAAATCTCAACCGATCGTGCAGCCGGTAGGGCCTGTCCCGCCAGAACTCCACCGAATCAGGAATGACGCGCCAACCGGTCCAGTGCGGGGGGCGAGGCGGCTCAACGCCCTCAAACCGTGAAGACTCCCGCGATACGGCGGCCTCGAGAGTCGACCGGTCCGCGAGCGGCCGAGACTGATCCGAGGCCCAGGCTCCAATCCGGCTTTCTCGAGCGCGACTGGCGAAATAGGCATCCGCCTCTTCGCTGGTGACTGGTTCGATCGTTCCGCGCACGCGGACCTGGCGGCGCAAGGTCTTCCAGTGGAACAGCAAGGCGACGTGCGCATTACCCGCCAGCTGCAGACCCTTCGCGCTTTCGGCGTTGGAATAGAAGGTCAGGCCACGCGCATCGACATCCTTCAACAGCACCATCCGGCTGTCGGGCGCACCGTCCGCATCGACCGTCGACAGCGCCATGGCGTTCGGATCGTTCGGCTCATGGGTGCGGGCGTCGGCCAACCACTCGACGATCAGCCCGATCGGCTCCGCGCGCTCGAAGATGGTCTCGTCGCCGTTCGCGGCCAGGGCGGCGGCATAATCGCGGGCGTATTCCTCGCGGGTCGGGCTGGACGGGATCACAAGGCTGGTCATGTGGGCGCTATAGCAAGAGCGGTTGCGACCTGCACGGTTAACCCCGCCTTGACCATGATGTCGGCCTATTGGCCGCATGTCCGCCATCGGCCCCTCCCTGACCGAAGCCTTCGCCGTTCTGGGCCTGCATGGGCCAACCGACCAGGCGGCTGTTGTTCGGGCCTTTCGCCTGGCGGTGAAATCGGCCCGTCCGGACCTGCCCGGCGGAGACGCCGAGCGGTTTCGTCGGGTCATCGCGGCCTACCGCCTGATCCAGTCGCGCGGAGGCGTTCGCGCCGCCCTGGCAGGACCGCGCCAGCGCCCTGTCGCCCTTCCGGTCGTCGGATTGACCCCCCGCCAGGCCCTGGAAGGCGGCATCGCCGAGGTCCGGCTGGGGACCAGAACGTTACGGGTCCGAGTGCCGGCCGGCATGCGGACGGGCGAGCATCTTCGTCTGCGCCGGGCGAGCGAAGAAGGTAACGATCTGCATCTGCCCATCCTGATCCGCTCGGGCGAGGGTTTGACGGTGGTAGGGGACGATCTGCACATGACGTGGGACACGTCGCGCCGACTGCTCAGTGACGGGGGTCGCATCGAGATTGATACCCACGCGGGACTTCAGGCCGCCTGGGTGACTGCAGGACTGACCGAGCCGGTCCGGCTGAGGCTACGCGGTCTGGGCCTGCCCGCGCGCGGACGACATCGACAGGGGCACCTGTTTGTCCACCTGACGCCCGCGGACGATGTGCCTTCGGCGGCCGAGGATCTGCTGGCCCGGTTCACCCGCGTCTGGACGCCGGACCGGCTGGCGGCCTAAGCGTCGCTGGCGATGTCACACAACACCTTCGGCCATCTGTTTCGCGTGACGACCTGGGGCGAGAGCCACGGGCCAGCGATTGGCTGCGTGGTGGACGGCTGCCCACCCATGATCCCTCTGACGGAGGCCGACCTTCAGCCCTGGCTGGACCGTCGCAAGCCTGGCGGCAGCCGTTTCGTCACACAGCGGCAGGAGAGCGACACCGCCCGCATCCTGTCTGGCGTATTCGACGATGGTGCCGGTCCGGTCACGACCGGCACGCCCATCGCCATCCACATTGATAACGAGGATGCCCGGTCCAGGGACTACGGCGAGATCGCGCGCGCCTATCGGCCCGGCCATGCCGACGTGACGTATCAGGCCAAGTATGGTGTACGGGACCATCGCGGCGGCGGACGCTCCTCGGCGCGTGAGACGGCCAGCCGGGTCGCAGCGGGCGCGGTGGCAAGGAAGGTGCTGGGCGACGGCGTCGTCATCCGCGCCGGCGTGGTGCAGCTGGGTCCGCATCGGATCGCGCCCGACGCCGTCGATCTCGATGCGGTCTATGAGAACCCGCTGTTCGCTGCCTCCGCCGGGGTGGTGCCTGATTGGGAGGCCTATCTAGACGGGGTCCGCAAGGCGGGGTCGTCGATCGGCGCTGTGGTGGCGCTGGAGGTCACAGGCGTTCCCGCCGGCTGGGGCGCGCCGCTTTACGCCAAACTGGACTCCGAGCTCGCTGCAGCACTGATGGGCATCAACGCCGTCAAGGGCGTCGAGATCGGCGCGGGGTTCGATGCCGCGGAACTGTCAGGCGAGGACAATGCTGACGAGATGCGGCTGGGGCCGGACGGAAGCATCGAATACCTGTCCAACCATGCGGGCGGCATTCTGGGCGGCATTTCGACCGGCCAACCGATCACGGCACGGATCGCCTTCAAGCCCACATCCTCGATTCTGACGCTCCGCCGGACCGTGACGCGGGATGGGACAGAGACCGATCTGCGCACCAAGGGTCGCCACGATCCCTGCGTGGCTCTACGCGGCGTGCCCGTTGTCGAAGCCATGGCTGCCTGCGTCCTCGCCGACGCCCTTTTGAGGCACCGCGCCCAGATCGGCTGATGCGGCCAAGGTCATCTTTGGTTCACCAAGATCATGCCAGATGGAGGCCATGATCCGAGCCCTGACCCGTGCCGCAACCCTGTCCGCAGTCCTTGCGGGATCCCTCATGCTCCAGGGTTGCCTGGTCGGTGCCGTCGTCGGCACGGCCGGTGCGGTCGTGGGTGGAACCGCGCGGGCGACCGGAGCGATCGTGGGTGCTGGCGTGGACGCGGTGACGACCTCCGACGAAGAGACCCGCGCGCGCCGCGAGCGTGAGCAGCGCGAACATGAGCGCGAGCAGCGCCGCTGCGAAGAGCGCCAGCGTCAGGGCCGCTCCTGCTAGACGCGGGTCACCGCACCCCGATGTATTTGTGGGTCTGGACGCTGAGGCGCCATTTCGGGTGGGCCAGGCAGTAGTCGATCGCCGCGGCCGTGTTAGCCGCCTGATCAGGCCCATCCATCGGCTGCAGCCAGAAACGCTCGAAATCGAGACCTTCGAACCGTGCCGGCATGGCCAACGCCTGCGGATAGACCAGCTTCAGTTCCTGACCGGTCGTCTGCACCACCGGTGCGGCGGCCTTCGGGCTGACGCAGATCCAATCGATGCCGGAAGGCGCGGCGATGGTGCCGTTGGTCTCGACGGCAATCTCGAAGCTGCGCGCCTTCAACGCTGCGACAAGGGCATCGTCCAGTTGAAGCAACGGCTCTCCGCCTGTGCAGACGACCAGACTAGGATCGCCCTCCCGACCCAACCAGAAGCCCGCGACATGAGCAGCAAGTGCGTCAGCGTCCGCGAACTTTCCGCCACCGTCTCCATCGGTTCCGACGAACTCGGTATCGCAGAAGGTGCAGACAGCGGTCGCCCGATCCTGTTCCCGACCACTCCAAAGGTTGCACCCCGCGAACCGCAGGAAGACGGCCGGACGTCCCGCCTGGCCGCCCTCCCCCTGGATCGTCAGGAAGGTCTCCTTGACCGAATATGTCATCGGCCGTCCTGCAGGGTTTGGGCCGTCCATTCCGCCCAACCCGCGGCGCGCAGTTCGCAGGCAGGGCATTCGCCACATCCATAGCCCCAGGCATGGCAGTGCGCGCGGTCGCCGCGATAGCAGGTGTGGCTCTCTTCGACGATCAGATCGACCAGGGCCGCCCCGCCGATGCGGTCGGCCAGCGCCCAGGTCTGGGCCTTCGTCATCGCCATAAGGGGCGTCTCGATAGGCACGGGCTTGTCCAGACCGAGCGTCAGGGCCAGGCTCATGGCCTCGATAGTGTCGCGGCGGCAGTCGGGGTAGCCCGAGAAGTCCGTCTCGCACATGCCGCCGACCAGAACATCCAGCCCGCGTCGGTCGGCCAGAGCCGCCGCCACGCTGAGGAAGACCAGGTTGCGGCCGGGCACGAAGGTTGTCGGCAGGCCGCGCGCGCCGATCTCGATGGCGCGGTCGGTCGTGAGCGCCGTCTCCCCGATGGCGCCGAAGCCGGTCAGGTCGACGACGTGGTCGGGCCCTAGGCGATCCGCGAACTCGGGCAGCGCTGTCGCCATGCCGTCGCGGACCCGCAGGCGCGCCGCCATCTCCACCGCGTGACGCTGGCCGTAGTCAAAGCCGACCGTCTCCACGCGCTCATATCGCTCCAGCGCCCAGGCGAGGCAGGTGGCACTGTCCTGTCCACCGGAGAACAGCACGAGGGCAGAGGAGCGTGACGGCAAGGTTTCGGTCATGACGGCCCTGCGGTAGGCCGGTCGGCCGCGCGCATAGACAGGAGGATGGGAACGAACGGGATCGACCCCTCCCTACATCACCCTGCGTCCCGCCGCAAAAACCTCAGTCACCATGGCCGTGCCCGTCTGTTTCGGCATGGGCGGAGCCGGGCACGAAGCCTTCATCGCCCTCACGCTCGAACCAGAAGGGCGCGCGGGGACGCTGGCGCAGACCCACCTCGTTCATCCGGTCGTCGTAGAGGCGCCCGTTCGCCAGGGTGTAGCGGATCGAGGTGGTGTTGCGGATGTTCTCCAGAGGGTTGGCATCCAGAACGACCAGATCGGCCAGCTTGCCGACCTGGAGCGAGCCGATGCCGCGATCCAGTCCAAGAGCCCTGGCTCCGCCGATGGTGGCTGCGCGCAGAGCCTGCATCGGGGTCGCCCCGCCTTGGGCCAGCATCCACATCTCCCAGTGAGCAGCCAGGCCTTCGCGCTGGCCGTGGGCACCAATCGCGACGTCGATCCCTAGGTCGTTCAGGCGCACGACCTCGCGGGCGATGTCGAAGTGGTTCCACTCGCCTTCTGGCAGGGTCACCGGACGGCGGGCGCGGGCGTCGAGGATGCGGCGAGGCACATACTGGGTCAGGATCGGGTGATCCCATACCGGGCTTTCCTGATACCAGTAGTTCTCCCCAAAACTGCCGCCATAGGCCACGACCAGGGTCGGGTTGTAGGCGGTCTCGGACTGACGCCACAGGTCGTGGACGTCGTCATACAGGTTGGCCAGCGGGATGGAGTGCTCGATCGTGGTGTGGCCGTCCACGATCATCGACATGTTGTGCTGATAGAGGGAGCCACCCTCCGGCACGACGTTCATGCCGAGCTGGCGGGCCGCCTCGATGATCTGCTGGCGTTGGTCACGGCGGGGCTGGTTGTAGCTCTTGACGCTCCAGGCTCCGACCGCCTGCATACGGCGCAGGGTCGACAGGGCGTCGTCCAGATCGTTCACAACGGCCGTGAAGGCTGTGTTGGCCCCGTACAGGATCGTCCCCGTCGAGAAGATGCGCGGGCCGACAACCCGGCCGGCGCGGGCCAGCTCGGAATGGGCGAAGATCTCCGAGGTGTCGTTGGACGGATCGTGGATCGTCGTGACCCCGAAGGCGAGCGCGGCGTAGTTGACCCAGCTCTGCTCGGGGATGATCTCGTCCGAGCCCATCGAGCCGTGCCAGTGGGCGTCGATGATGCCCGGGATTATGGTCTTGCCGGTCACGTCGACGACCTCGGCCCCGGCCGGGATCTGGACCTCCGAGCGCGGGCCGATGGCGGCGATGCGATTGCCGTCGGTGACGATCACTCCGTCCTCGATGACCCGCTCACCGTCCATGGTTACGATGCGGGCACCCACCAGCGCAAGCTGGCCCTCAGGCTGATCAGCGACCTGGGTGAAGCCGATGTTGATCCCCGTCTCAGGCGGATCGGGCAGATCGGCGGGCGCACCCTCGACGAAGGCGAAGCCCTGGTTGAGGTCACGGCTGAAAAGCTGCGGTCCCAGCGCCCAGTTCAGACGGCTTGAATCGCCCGACCAGTGGATCCAGTCCCCCGCGTCGCGGGTGAAGCGGGTCTGCGGCAGGGCCTTGCCGTCGGCCGAGAGGGTCACCGGGCGGCCGGTTCGGGCGAACGGCGCGACGAAGGCGTTGAACCGCTCGTTCCAGGCGACCCAGCGCTCATCGGGCGAGATGGCGAAGTCGGCCGCCCATTCGCTGAGCAGATGGACACGCTCGTCGCCGCCGTTCAGGTCAACGGACTTCAGTGCGGCGTTGGTCTCCTGCCGCCCGGTGAAAAAGACGCGGTCGCCACTGGCACCGAACTGCGGTGCCCGGCCCTCATCAGTGATCTGGGTGGCGTCTCCACCAGCGGCAGGCACGCGATAGAGTCCCGTGTCGCGACCATAGAGGCCGGACGTCAGGTATCCGTCAGAGGTCCTGCGGAAGACGATGGTGCGGCCGTCCGGTGAGAAGACCGGCTCGACGTAGTGGCCGGGACGACGGGTGACGATGCGCCCCTCCCCGCCCGAAGCAGGAACCACGCGGACGGTGCCCAGCTCTTGATCGTCCCACGTCGTGTAGACAATGGATCGTCCGTCTCTGGACCAGCCGGGGTAGAGCTCGAAGTGGTCGGACTGGCGCGTCAGGCGGCGCGGCGTCCCCTCCGGCAGGTCGCGGACCCAGAGGTTGCCCAGCGCCTCGAAAACCACGCGCGATCCGTCCGGAGACGTCTGGGCCCAGCGGATCATGCGGACGTCGAACTGATCCGGCGCGACCTCGACCGGGAAGCGCACGGTCTCCTGGATACGACGGGTGTCATTGACGCGGAATGGAATGTCGGTCGCCACGCCCGTGGCCACGTCGACCCGGCGGATCTTGCCGCCAGCCCAGATTACGATGGAGCGGTTATCCGGCATCCAGCTGAACGCCGGATAGACGCCGTGGACGGCCCAGGTCTCCTGCAGGTCTCGGTCCAGACCATTGTAGATCGGGACTTCCCTGCCGCTGTCGATATCCATGACGAACAGGGTCGACTCGTAACGAACGCGCCGGACAAAGGCGAGGGAACGTCCATCCGGCGACGGCGTCGGACGGATCGAGCCGCCGGGACCGGACAGATACTCCTCGATCTCGCCAGTCTCGCGATCCAGCCGCTGGATGACGTAGATTTCGCCGTTGACGTCTTTGGAATACTCGAACGTCGGCCCCGGCGTGGCGTCGTCGGAGAAATAGAGATAGCGGCCGTCCGGCGAGAACGCGGGTTCGCCCGTGTCCTTCTGCTGGGTCCGGCGCTCGGTGAGCTGAACGCCACTCCCGCCGGAACGGTGCCACATCCACATCTCGCCGGCACCCAGCGAGCGCGACGAGGTGAAGTGCTTGCGGCCGACAATGAACTCGCCGTCCGGCGTCCATTCCGGAGAGTTCACCAACCGGAAGCTCTCGTCGGACACCTGCGTCGGGTTCGAGCCGTCGCGGTTCATGATCCAGATGTTGTCGCCGCCGCCGCGGTCGGAGGTGAAGGCGATCCTGGTTCCGTCAGGCGAGAACTTGGGCTGCATGTCCCAGGCGACGCCGCTGGCGATGGCGCGAGCCTCTCCCCCCTCGATCGGCATGACGTAAATGTCGCCCAACAGGTCGAAGACGATCTCGCGGCCATCCGGACTGACGTCCAGCGCCATCCAGGTGCCTTCCGTGACATCGATCTGGACATCGGATGCGGGACCGGGCGGGTTCTGGACGTCCCATTCGGGCGTTTCGTCGGATGGCGACTCCGCGTCCGCCGCGACAGGCGTTGGTGGTGTTTGGCTGAGCCCGGGCGTGGCCAGCGACAGTGCCACAAGTGCGCTCAGGACGGTGCGCGACAGCATTGGAAAACTCTCCGGACTTTCCATGGTGTGTAGGGCACCGGCAACCGCCTTGGCCAGCCCGGGTCCTGGCGCACACGGTGAAGGTGAAATTGACCTATCCGCGACGGAAACTCTTCACCTCTCGCGTAAAACAGTCGTAGCATCGGCAGATCAACGCGTAGGTCGGGGGACAAGCGTGAAAGTTTTCGGGCTGTTTCAGGCGTTCAAGGGCGTCGCACTGTCAGCAGCGCTGGTCGTCGGCCTCGCGTCATGCGGCGGCGGCGGAGGTGGCGGAGGTGGCAACTCCGGCGGAGGGGGCCCTCCGCCGAACCCTGCGCCGGTCATCACGGATGCCGATGCGGCCAAGTTCCTGACCCAGTCGACGTTCGGTCCGACCGACGCCGAGATCGATGCTGTGAAGGCGCAAGGCTACGCCGCCTACATCAACGCCCAGATGGGTCTGCAGTCTTCGTCGCACCAGACTTACGTCGAGAATCGTTTCGCTCAGATCCGGCTGACGAACGCGACGGCCCAGCTCAGCCCCAACCAGTTCTACGAAAGCTTCTGGCTCTACTCTGCAACCGGTCAGGCGCAGCTGCGCGAGCGGATGAAGTTCGCCTTGTCGCAGATCTTCGTGATCTCGATGAACGATGCGAACATCGATGTGCGGGGCGCGGCGTCCTACTACGACATGCTGGGGGCAAACGCTTTCGGCAACTACCGCACGCTGCTGGAGCAGGTGTCGCTGCATCCGATGATGGGCATTTATCTGACCCACCTGGCCAACCAGCTCGAGGATCCCGCGACCGGCCGGTCTCCGGACGAGAACTATGCCCGCGAAGTGATGCAGCTGATGTCGATCGGCGTGTTCGAACTGAACAACGACGGCACGCTGCGCCGCGACGCCCAAGGCAACCCGATACCGACCTATACCGCCAACGACATCTCACAGCTGGCGAAGGTGTTCACCGGGTTCAGCTGGTATCATCCGACCCCAACCAACACGACCTTCTTCGGCGGTAACCGGAACGTGGACGCTGTCGTGCGCCCGATGATCGCCTATCCTCAGTACCACTCGATCACCGCCAAGACCTTCCTGGGTGTGACAATTCCCGCCGGAATCAACGATCCCGCGGGCGACCTTCGGATCGCACTGGACACCATCTTTAATCACGCCAACGTCCCGCCATTCATGTGCAGGCAGCTGATCCAGCGCCTGGTGACTTCCAACCCCTCACCGGGCTACATCAGCCGCTGCTCGGCAGCGTTCATCAACAACGGCTCGGGCGTGCGGGGCGACCTGGCGGCGGTGGTGCGGACCATCCTGCTGGATGCCGAGGCGCGCGACATCAACTCAGCCAACAGCGCGACGTTCGGCAAGGTCCGTGAGCCGATCGTGCGGATGACCAACTGGATGCGCGCGTTCGGCGCGACCTCGGTCAGCGGCAACTATCTGCTGAACTCGACAAGCGGGAACACATCCCTCGGGCAGTCCGCCTTGGCCAGCCCGTCGGTTTTCAACTTCTACCGGCCCGGTTATGTGCCGCCGAACACCCGGGCGGGCGCACAGAACCTTACCGTTCCAGAGTTCCAGATCGTAGATGAGGTCACGGTCGCCGGTTATGCCAATACGATGCAGACGGCCATCGGGACGGGGATCGGCACAGGGTCCGACGTACGCTCGGCCTACACGCGAGAAGTGACGATCGCCAACGACGCCAACGCGCTCGCCGATCGCATGAACCGGATGCTGCTCTACGGACAGATGTCGTCAACACTCCGGGCTCGTATCGTGGAGAGCGTGAACTCCGTCGCTGTTCCGGCGGCGACCGGCTCCAACCAGGCCGCCATCGATACGGCCTTGCTCAACCGGGCGCGCCTCGCCGTCTACATGACGATGGTGTCGCCCGAATATCTGGTCCAGCGGTGAGGACGGCACGATGAGCCACGGAAAATACACCCGCCGCCAGCTGCTCCGGATCACCGGCGGCATGTCCATGCTGGGTGCAGCGGCCCCCTTCGCAGCCCAGCTGGCCGCCGCCGGCAACGCCGCCAGCCAGAGCGCGCCGGACTACCGGGCCCTTGTCTGCGTGTTCCTGTTCGGAGGCAACGACAGCCACAACATGGTCCTTGCGACCGACAATGACAGCTGGTCCCGCTACTTCGCGGCCCGGAACACCGGCAACGACCCCATCGCCCTGATGCCGCTGGGCACCGCCCCAACACCGGTGGGTGCGACCAACCCCGTTACCGGTCGGGTTTCGTCGGCGGATTCACCCGAAGCCTGGGGCGGCGTCCTGCCCATCGTGCCGCGATCGCTGAATCCCATCCCCGCAGGAACGAACGCCACGACACGAACCTTCGCCCTGCATCCCTTCATGCAGCCGGTGAAGGACCTGTTCGACGCCAACCGTCTGGCCGTCGTCGCCAACGTTGGCACCCTTATCCAGCCGATCACCAAGGCCCAGTTCGAGGGCCGGACGGCCCCCTTCCCGGCCAACCTCTTCTCGCACAACGACCAGCAGTCGACCTGGCAGGCCGGCCAGACCGAGGGCGCGCGCGTTGGCTGGGGTGGTCGGTTCGGTGACCTCCTGTCCAGCCAGAACGGCACCTCGTCTTTGTTCACGGCCATCTCTACGGCCGGCAACGCCGTCTTCCTTTCGGGCCAGAGCGTGGTCCAGTATCAGATGAGCACGGGGGCCCAGCCTGCGGTGGTCATCACCGGTCAGTCCGGGAGCAATCTGTTCGGTTCGACCGTCGCACCGCAACGCGTGCGGGAGATCATCACAGACACATCGTCAGCCAGCTTGTTCGCGGCCGACTACGCCACGACGACGGGCCGTTCGATCAACGCATCGACAACGCTGAACAACGTCTTTGCCTCGTCAGCAGTCACTAGCGTTTCAGCCGCTCCCGCCTACCGCAACCCGATTACCGGGGCGACCGAGAACAATACCTTGGCCACCCAGCTCCAGACGGTTGCGCGCATGATCGCAGCGGCACCGGCGTTGGGCGTCCGCCGACAGGTGTTCTTCGTCAGCCTGGGCGGCTGGGATACTCACGACTTCCAGAACGCGGCCCAGGGCAACAACCTCGCCCGGGTCGCCCACGCCTTGTCCTACTTCGACGCCGCGCTCGCCAACATCGGCGGGGTCAACATGCGAAACGCAGTGACGACCTTCACGGCTTCTGATTTCTCCCGCACGTTCAACACCAACGGCGACGGCACCGACCACGCCTGGGGCGGCCACCATCTGGTGATGGGCGGCTCGGTGCGCGGGGGCGACATCTACGGTCAGTATCCGACGCTCGGGATAGACCAGGGCACGTTCCGGAACCCTGACATGAGCCGTTCTTTCCAGATCCCCACGACCTCAGTGGATCAGTACGGGGCGACGCTCGGCCGTTGGCTCGGCGTGTCGGAAACCAACCTGGACGTCATCTTCCCGAACCTCAGGAACATGGCTTCCAGAGGGCTCAGCTTCATGGCCTGACGGTATCGTCCGAATACGGCTGAAGCGTCACTGCGGCGCCCCGGAACCGTTACACGCGCGCCGCTAACCCTCGTTAGGTGCGAAGTCACCACTTGGGGGATTGTCATGCTGAACCGCTTCACCACGCGCGCCGTGCTCTTGGGCGCTGTCGCCGCGTCTGCCGTTTCCACCGCCGTCCAGGCTCAGGTCCAGGACGACCCCACGCAGTTGGACGAGGTGATCGTCACCGCCCAGCTGCGCGCGCAGGACCCGATCGAGGTGCCTTTCGCCCTGACTGCCTACAACGGTGAGTTCCTTGAGGGTCTTGGCGTTCAGGATTTCGAGGAGTTGTCCGCCTTCGTGCCTGGACTGGTCGTGCAGAACCAGTCGCCCAACAATCCCGGCTTCGTGATCCGCGGGATTACTTCGGATTCGACCGGCGCTGCCGATGAGCCCCGCGTCTCCATCTATCAGGATGGTGTCTCGATCTCACGTTCGCCGGGCGCCTACGTCGAACTGTTCGACATTGAGCGGGTGGAAGTGGCGAAGGGCCCGCAGTCGACGCTCTATGGCCGCGGGGCGTTGATCGGTGCGGTCAACGTCATCCAGAACAAGGCCGACATCGACGGCTACGAGGGCGAGCTCCGCGTGGGTCTCGGCAACTTCGACTACCGCATGGGCGAATTCATGCTGAACGCTCCAGTGACGGAGAGCCTCGCGATCAGGCTGGCAGGTCGGGTCAAGTCTCGCGAAGGCTATGTCGACAATCTGTCTGGCGGCGCGGCCTACAACGGCGTCGACACCCAAGCCTATCGCGGTCTTCTGGCGTTCCAGCCCAACGACCAGCTGCGGGTCGATGTGATCGGCAACTACCAGACAGATCGCCCATCGGGCGTGAGCTTCCGTTCGATCGCCTACAACCCTCAGGACCCCATCACCGGGGCCGTTCTGGGCGGACGTGAACCGCGCGACGGAGCTGCGCTCACGCCGCGCACCAGCCTCGGCGGCGGCCGCGAACTGGGTATCGACCGGGAAGTCTGGGGTGTCACGGGTCTGGTTCGCTACGACTTGAGCGACAGCCTGACGCTCAACTCGACCACGGCCTACCGCACCTTCGAGACCAGCGAAGCTTTCGATCCGGATGGCATCTCGCTGCCGCTCCTCTTTGGTATCGGTAACTCCGATGGCGAACAGTGGAGCCAGGAACTGCGCCTGAACTGGGACAACGGCGGGTCGCTGTCCGGCTTCGTCGGCGTAGGCTATTTCCGCGAGGACAATATTTCGGATGCTCCGATCGAGATCGACGAGCGCGTGGCGCTGGCCCAGCTCGCTGGGTTGCTGGACGGCGCGCCGGGAGTCGCCCTGCCCAACGCCCTGCCCCTGTCGGCGCTGACCTCAGCTGCGGTTCTTGATCCTATCCTCGCGGGCTTCGGACTGCCTGCCGTTGTTCGCCCCGGCATTCGCAGCAATCTGAAAGCCAGCCACACCGAGACGTCCGTTACGGAGACGGAGCTCGACAGTTTCGACGTCTTCGGCGACCTGACCTGGAAGCCGTCGGATCAGTGGGAGTTCGCTGCCGGTGTTCGCTACACCCGAGACGAAAAGACAACGACCTTCTCCTCCTCGGTCCTGAACGGCCGCTCGGTGCTGGGCGGACTTCTGGGACTGCAGCAGGTTCAGGCCCAGATCGCCGCCCTCGTGCGACAGGGAACCCCTGCCGCCTTGGCTCAGGCCGCCCAGCTGGGTGCCTTCGCCAACGGTCTCGTCGCCCAACTGGCAACGCCCGGTGCCGCCAACGCCCCGGCCAGCGCGGCCTTCCCGCTGTTCGGCCTGACCTTCCAGCCTACGGCCGGCAATGGCGGGGTCAGCACCCGCACGCTTGAGAACGACGGCTTCACCTGGCGTCTGACCGGCCGCTACGCCATCAACCCGGACGCAAGCATTTACGGCACCTATGCCCGCGGACGCCGTCCGGCAGTCCTGGCCGCAGCCGTCCCGACCACGCCGTTCGGTGCTCCAGTGTTCAACGAGGTCGACGAGGAAACGGTCGACAGCTACGAGGCCGGCTTCAAGACCGTTCTCGCTGACGGTGCATTGCGTCTCGATGGCGCGATCTTCTTCTACGATTACCAGAACTTCCAGACGACCGTTCAGGTCGGCACACAGTTCATTACGACCAACGCCGGTGAGGCAGAGAGCTACGGCTTCGAGACCCAGGCGGTGTGGTCGGCGACGGACGACCTCGAGCTCTACGCGACCTACGGCTACAACCACTCACGCTTCCAGGCGGGCATCTTCGACGGCAACCGCTTCCGTCTGTCGCCCGACCACAAGTTCAGTATCGGCGGTCTTTGGGCCCTTCCGGTCGAGGGTGGCCGCTTCGAGGTTCAACCGACCTACACCTGGCAGTCGGAGGTGTTCTTCGACAACGACAATGACCGTACGTCGCTGCAGACCACGAACTTCGTGCCGGACACGGCCGTCGACGAGCTTCAGGACGACTACGGCCTGCTGAACGTCCGCGTGCGTTATGTCAGCGACGCCGGCTGGTCGATCGAGGGCTTCATGGACAATGCTCTGGACGAAGAGTTCCTGAAGGACGCCGGCAACACGGGTGACAGCCTGGGCCTGCCCACCTTCATCGCCGGCGAGCCTCAGACGTTTGGCGTCAACTTCACTGCGAGCTACTGACCATGAAGATCGACCGTCGCGGCCTCTTGACCGGCCTCAGTGCCGGGGCGCTCGCTGCCCCGGCCGTCGCAGGAGCAAAGCAGGCCCCGGCGGTCGCCTTTCTGCACGGTGTGGCGTCGGGGGATCCACACGCCAACAGCGTCGTCCTGTGGACCCGCGTCACGCCCCCCTTGGATGCCTCGGCCGCAATCTCCGTCGCCTGGCGCGTCATGGAAGGCGAGCGTGTCGTGGTTTCGGGAACGACTGACGCATCGGCAGAGCGTGACTTCACCGTCAAGGTCATCGCGACGGGCCTGAGGCCTGGCGTCGAGTATCGCTATGACTTCCGATCCGGCGACATAACCTCGCCGACCGGCAGGGTCCGCACCCTGCCTTCGGGTCCGACAGCCGACGTCGTCCTCGGTGTCGCGTCCTGCCAACTCTATCCCGGCGGCCTGTTCAACGCCTGGGAAGCAATGGCGGCCGAACCCCGTCTCGACGCCATCATTCACCTCGGCGACTACATCTATGAGTACGGGGCTCGCGAGACCGACTACGGCGGCGCGACCGGGGTCCAGCTCAGCCGTCTGCACCAACCACCGCGCGAGATCCTGACGCTCGAGGACTATCGCCTGCGTCACGCCCAGTACAAGTCCGACCCTGACCTGCAGGCCGCCCATGCGCGAGCCGCCTTCATCTGTGTCTGGGACGACCACGAGGTCTCCAACGACGCCTGGATGCAGGGTGCCGAGAACCACCAGCCTGAGACGGAAGGCGACTTCGCCGCGAAGAAGGCCACCGCCCTTCGCGCCTACTATGAGTGGATGCCGATCCGCGAGCCGGAAGGCGGCCTGTCGCTGGATCACATCAACCGCAGCTTTGAGTTCGGCGACCTGGCGACGCTTGCGATGGTCGAGACCCGCCTGCTGAACCGCGCCAAGCCGCTGGACTATGAGACCGACATGCCAGTCGCCGACGGTCGTCCCGACGTCGAGGCCTTCCGTCGCACGCTGGCCGCGCCCGACCGCGACCTGCTGGGTGCGGCCCAGCGTGACTGGCTGAAGGGCGTGCTAACCGCCTCGAAGTCGGCGGGCAAGCCGTGGCAGGTGCTGGGCAACCAGATCGTCATGGCCCGCGTCAACGGCCCCGATGTGACGCGGATCGCCTCCGAGGCCCAGGTCGAGGCGTTGATCGCGGGCCTGCCCGAAGCGGTTCAGCCGGGCATCCGCCAGGTGATCCAGCTCTACAAGCTCGGCGTTCCCTTCAGCCTCGACAGCTGGGACGGCTATCCCGCCGGGCGCGAGCGCCTTTACGCGGCCTTCGCCGAGGCCGGAGTCCAGCCCATCGTGCTGGCGGGTGACAGCCATGCCTACTGGGTCAATGAGCTCAAGGACGCCGCCGGGGCCCGCCGTGCCGTAGAGTTCGGCACCAGTGCCATTTCCAGCCCGTCCGTCGGGGACGCGGTCGCACCCCTGCCGCTCGGCCCGCTGCTGAGCGCCAACAATGACGAGGTCGTCTTCTGCGACCAGTCGGCCAAGGGCTACCTGCTGCTGACCCTGACGCCAGAGCGGGCCGAGGCGAAGCTTCAGTCGGTTTCGACCATCTTCGCCAAGCCGTTCGAAACACGGACCGTCGCGACCTTCAGGGTGACCCGGGAGGCCGATGGCCTGAGCGCTCCGGTTCGCGCCTGACCGACATCACGCGGCGGCGCGAGCGGCCTCTGCAGCAGTCGCACGCGGCATCAGCTCGTCCCAGCGCGTCTGGGCCGCCGCCACGCAGCGCTCAGCCGATGTCAGGGCACCGACCATGGCGTTGTGGGACGTGTTCAAGCGCGTCGCGTCGGGCCGAACCTTTCTGGGACGGCGACCGGCCATGCCCAGGGCTTCCCGCCAGTCTGCGGTCCAGGCCTCGATCTGCTGACAGGCCGCGGCCAGGGCGGCCGGCGCAGCATGATCGGCGTTCTGCATGGCGCGGATGACTGGAAGCCGCCGCAGGGCCTCCGCACGGGTCTCCATCAAGCTGTCCAGCCGCGCCTCGAGCGGATGGGGCAGAACCGCGAGGGCCACTGGGGAGACCGGTTCGGCGTCTGCGCCGGATGAAGGCGCGACGGCCAGCTCCGCCTCGGCGTCGGCCTGGGCCTCGATAGGGGCGGACGCTTCCGGGTCTGATGCGCCGTCCTCGAACGCGGCAGCGGCTTCCGGAGGCTGGGGATCAGCGACGGCTGTCTCGGGTTGGACCGGGTCGAGGAGCGGAGCTCTCCGATCGGTCAACCAGGCCCGGCCAACGGCGAGGTACTCATCCAGGGCGTTCAGACCGTCGCGCAGCTCGGTCCACATGGCGTCCAGGTCGCCGCCGCGCTGCCCGAGCGCGTTCGCCCGCTCGGTCAGGTCGGCCGCGCCGGCCCGCGCGGCATCCGCAGCCGAGACATAGGCGGCGCGGAAAGCCTTCAATCGCTTGCCCCGGCCGTCGAACAGGCCCGCCAGGCCACCACGCGGTTCCAGCCGGGCGGGATCAAGACCTGAGACGCGGTCACGCACATGGGTCAGCAGGGCTCCCGCTTCGGCGAGGGTCGCCGAGCCAACCAAGACCTCCAGGCGCTCCAGCGTGGCCGCAATGGAAGCGCGGACGGGCTCGGCGAAGGTTGCGCCAGCCTCGGCGTCGTCAGTCATGGCGGCGCGGATCGCAGCGATGCGGTCCGAAGCACCCGGTGTCGCAACATCAGTCATGTCACCCTCCATCGTCCGGCGCTCTGACGGAGCCGGTGTCGGGATCAACTATGCCGCAGCCTTGAGGTTTTGGGAAACCGTATAGGTCGCCTCGGTTTTCGCAGCGACCTCGTCCATGGTCACGCCGTCGGCCAGCTCGATCAACTCCAGCCCGGTGCCGTCCGGCTTGACGTCGAAGACGCAGAGGTCGGTGATGACACGGCTGACCACGCCCGTCCCGGTCAGCGGCAGGGTGCAGCGCTTCAGCACCTTGGACTGGCCGTGTTTGTTGGCGTGGTCCATGACGACGACGACGCGCTTGACGCCCGCGACCAGGTCCATGGCGCCGCCCATGCCCTTTACCAGCTTGCCCGGGATCATCCAGTTGGCGATGTCGCCGTTCTCGGCCACTTCCATCGCGCCAAGGATCGACAGGTTGATGTGGCCGCCCCGGATCATTGCGAAGCTGTCAGAAGAGCTGAAATAGCTGCTCTCCGGGATCTCGGTGATCGTCTGCTTGCCGGCGTTGATCAGGTCCGGATCGACCTCGTCGTCATAGGGGAAGGGTCCCATCCCCAGCATGCCGTTCTCGGACTGAAGGGTGACCTCGATCCCATGCGGGATGTAGTTGGCGACCAGGGTCGGGATGCCGATCCCCAGGTTCACATAAAAGCCATCCTGCAGCTCATGGGCGGCGCGGGCGGCGAGTTGTTCGCGGGTACGGGCCATCAGGCGGGTTCCTCGGCGGTAGGCGCGGTTGCGGGAGCTGGGACCGGCTGGGCGGGTGCGGCGGGCGGAGCTTCCGCAGCTTCGCGACCGCGGATCGCGTCCTCAATGTCATCACTGAGCGAGCATGTGTTCAGCATGATGATGAACAGGAAGATCACGCCCCAGGTCAGCTTGTCGCTGATGCTTTTCAGCAGTTCTTGGTGACGGGGCTCCATCAGGCGCTCTCCCTCTGACGAACGGTACGTTGTTCGATGCGCTTCTCAGGCACGGTCAGGATGATGCGGTCGACATAGATGCCCGGCGTGTGGATCTGGTCGGGGTCCATCGAGCCGGTCGGGACGATGTGCTCGACCTCGACCACAGTGACCTTGCCGGCCGTGGCCATCATCGGGTTGAAGTTGCGTGCGGTCTTGCGGAACTGGAGATTGCCGCGGCCGTCGGCCTTCCAGGCCTTGACGATCGACAGGTCGGCGACAAGGCCTGTCTCCATGACGTAGTCACGGCCGTTGAAGTTGCGGACTTCCTTGCCCTCGGCGACCAGTGTGCCGACGCCGGTGGCCGTGAAGAAGGCCGGTATGCCGGCACCGCCCGCACGGATGCGCTCGGCGAGGGTGCCTTGGGGGTTGAACTCCAGCTGCAGCTCGCCGGCGAGGTACTGGCGCTCGAACTCCTTGTTCTCGCCGACGTAGGAACTGATCATCCTGGCGATCTGGCGGGTCTCCAGCAGCTGACCCAGGCCGAAGCCGTCCACGCCGGCATTGTTCGAGATGACGGTCAGGTCCTTGACCCCGCTGTCGCGCAAGGCCGCGATCAGGTTTTCGGGGATGCCGCACAGGCCGAAGCCGCCGGACATGACGGTCATTCCGTCGAAGGTCAGGCCCTCCAGCGCGGACCTGGCGTCAGTAAAGACCTTGCCCATCTCTCTCCCCTTTTTCACCGAATGATGAATAACGGCGACTGCTTGTCGTCCGTAACGCGAGGGCCGGACCGGAGCAAGGGACGGCCGAAAAACAGGGTCCAAGGAGTCCAAGGAGTCCAAGGAGTCCAAGGAGTCCAAGGAGTCCACATCTACCCCGGCGATGGGCGGGTCGTCGTAGCCCGAGATCGCAGCCTAAACGACGACTACGTCAATTTCGGACGTAGGGTGTCACCGGCCATGCCCCAGGCTGACAGGGTGGGACGGCACCCTTCCCCGATGGCGATAGCGGGCACCCTTGATCATCATCTTCAGCGCCTCCCAGTGGATGCCGGCCGTGACCTTCCAGGTCAGCAGCGGGTGGGTAAGGAAGGCGCGCAACACCTGGCCGTCCGTCAGCGGACGACGACGTCCGGCGAAGGATGCGGTCAGGATCGGCGTGTCGCCCCGCCGCACGGCCACGACGATCGACACCGCCTCGCCGGGAAGCCGGACGGTGAAGTCGTAGGTCAGGGCCATGTCCATGTAGGGCGAGACGAAGAAGCGCTTCTCTGTGCTCTGTCGCACCGGACCGGGCGGCGCGTCCTCGGGCACGGCGACGAGATAGCTGTGTCGCTCGTTGAAGGTGTTGGTCACCTCATAGACCAAGGCCGCGACCTGTCCGTCCGGCCGGTAGCAGAAGTAGACGCTGATCGGATTGAAGCCGTAGCCGAGGATGCGCGGCATGGTCAGCAGGCGAATGGCACCGCCCTGAAGGTCGATACCGGCCCCGGCGAGGTGGGTCTCGATCTGGGCGCGCAACGGTGTGTCGGAACGGTCACCGTGGTCGCGGGCGCTGAAGCTCATCAGCCCAGACCGGCCTTGGGACAGAAGCCGCAGGCGACGGGTCGTGCCCTCGATCCGGTCGATGTCGAGCAACAGCATGTAGAGGCTGTAGCGGAGGCGGTGATTGAAGTTCGCCGAGCGTTGATGAACGACCTCGCCGACATAGAGGGCATCGCAATCCTGCCCCACAGCGCCGCCAGCGAGTGAGGAAGAACGCGAAGCCGTAGACGTGGCCGATCCGGACACAGTGCGCGCTTCCGCCCCCTCCACCATGCCTCGCATGGTCCCCCTCCCCCGCCTGGCGGAGGAGGATCGGTGGGTCGTGGTCGTCACGCCGCCTCAGCCACGGGGGTCTGGACCGACCCCAGCACGATGCGGCCGCTCTCGTTCGCGACCGTCCAGGGACGGCGCACGTCGCCCATCTGTTCGGCTGCGGCCAGACCGGCCTGCAGACCATCCTCGTGGAAGCCGGACCCGAACCAGGCCCCGGCGAACCAGACACCGCCCTGCCCCTGCAGCGACCAGAGCTCGGACTGCGCGGCCACGGCGGCGAGATCAAAGACAGGATGCTCATAGTCCCACGCACCGATCACCAATGCGGGATCAGGGTCCTTGGCCGGGTTCAGGCTGACGAAGAGCGGCGGGCCAGAGAGCGACTGGAGCTCGTTCATCCAGTAGGTCACGCCGCCCTCGCCCGCGCGGTCGGAGTAGCCCTTGTGCGTCCAGGCGGCCCAGGCCTTGCGCCGCTTCGGCATGGCCGAGAGGTCGCGATGCAGGATGGCGCGATTGGCGCGATAGGCGATGGCCCCCAGCAGGTGCCGCTCATCGGGCGTCGGTTGGTCCAGAAGCCGCAGCGCCTGATCCGAGTGGGTGGCCAGCAGCACGGCGTCAAAGCGTTCGGTTCGCCCGTCCTCGAACCGCAAGGTAGCACCCGACGGGTCGCGCGCCACGCCGACGACGCCCGCGCTCAGGACCGTGCGACCCGCGAAATCGGCGTGCAGTCGCCGCACATATTCGCGGCTTCCGCCATCGACCGTGCGCCAGGTCGGCTTGAGGTCGTAGGTCAGGAGGTTGTGGTTCATGTAGAACCGCACGAACGACGCCGCCGGGTAGGCCGACATCTGACCCATGGAACAGGACCAGATGGCCGCCGCCTGGGGCAGGAGGTGCGCCTCCTTGAAGAGGTCCCCATAGCCGTTGCGGGTCAGATAGGCGTCGAGCGTCTCGCCCGTGCGCTCCATCTCGGCCAGGTCCTTCGGGGCCTGCTTCTGGAAGCGGAGAAGGTCGGAGATCATGCGCCAGAACTTCGGGCTGACCCAGTTGCGCTTCTGGGCGAACAGGGCACGGATGCCGTGGCTGGAGTACTCAAAAGCCCCGTCGTCGATCGACACCGCGAACGACATGTGAGCCGGCTTGGTCGGCACGGACAGGTGCTCGAACAGGGCCTTCAGGTTCGGATAGTTGTCCTCGTTGTAGACGATGAAGCCGGTGTCCACCGCGACAGGAGCCGAGGGCGTGGGCGCCTCCACCGTATTGGAGTGGCCGCCAATCCGGTCGTCCGCCTCGAACAGGGTGACGTCGTGGCGCTTGCCCAGCAGCCAGGCGGCGGACAGCCCCGATATGCCTGACCCCACCACCGCGATCCTCCGGCGCGAGGCGGTTGGTTCGGGGTTCGAGGTGGCAAGATGCAGACCCATGGTCACTCCAGAACGTAGGGGGCAGACCGATGAACTACGACCGGTCTCTCGCCACGGATGACCCTCATCCAGCCAGAGTGATCGTGCGTAACTGCCGGATCGCCCCCAAGCGCGGCCGTTGCGTGCGGCAACGGTTAGGCTTCGCAAGAGCGGGCCGCAATGTCAGGATCGTCACATGAACCTCACCAACGTCGCCATTCGTCAGCTTCAGGACGCGCCCTTTCCCGATTTCGTCACCCGCCCCGCAATCCGCAGTCTGGTGACAGAGGCGCGCAAGAAGCTCGACCGCGACGGCCCGCACGATGCGGCGGCCTTTGCGCGAGAGATGGCGGCGCGCGCGATCGCCGAACACACCGATGCGGCCAACGACCAGCACTACGAGCTGCCGCCCGAGTTCTTCCGCCTGTGCCTGGGCGAACGGCTGAAATACTCCTGCTGCCTGTATCCGACCGGCCAGGAGACGCTGGACGAGGCCGAGGTGCTGGCCCTGGCCGAGACCTGCGAGCATGCCGATCTGCGCGACGGGCAGACGGTGCTGGAGATGGGCTGCGGCTGGGGCTCGCTGTCGCTCTGGATGGCGGAACGCTACCCGAATAGCCGGATCACGGCGGTGTCCAACAGCCATGGCCAACGGGGCCATATCGAGGCCCAAGCGGCGGCGCGCGGGCTGACCAACCTGACCGTCATTACCCGCGACATGAACGAGTTCGAACCGCCCCAAACAGGGGCCTATGACCGGATCGTCTCGGTCGAGATGTTCGAGCACATGGCCAACTGGCGCGCCCTGCTGACCCGGGCGAAGGGCTGGCTGAAGCCGGACGGGCGCATGTTCATCCACGTCTTCACGCATCGTGACGCGCCCTACCGGTTCGACCACACTGACAGCGGCGACTTCATCGCCCAGCACTTCTTCACCGGCGGGATCATGCCCAGCCACGACCTGATCCATCAGTTCCCGGACCTGTTCTCGGTGGAGCAGGAATGGTCCTGGAACGGTGTGAACTATCAGCGGACCGCCGAGCACTGGCTCCAGAACATGGATCTGAACAAGGATCGCGTTTTCGAGTTGATGAGCGAGACCTACGGGCCCGCCAACGCTCGCCTGTGGACCCGCCGCTGGCGCCGGTTCTACCTGGCGACCGCGGGACTGTTCGGAAATGACGCCGGCCGTACCTGGGCCGTCAGCCACTATCGCCTCAAGCCCGCCTGAAGGACACCGACATGCTGAAATGGATTGCCGCTTATCTCGGGACGGCCGTGGCCTTCGCCGCCATCGACTACGTCTGGCTGACGAACATGACGGATCGGCTCTACAGGCCCGTGCTCGGCCCCATCCTGGCGCCCCAGCCGGACCTGGTGGCGGCGGTGATCTTCTACATCATCTACATCGGCGGGATTGTCTTCCTCGCCATCGCGCCGGCCCTGAAGGCGGGGTCATGGAAGCGCGCCTCACTGAACGGCGGGGTCCTGGGGTTCGTCGCCTATGCCACCTACGACCTGACCAACCAGGCCACGCTGGTGGTGTGGTCGGTCAAGCTGACGGTGATCGACATCGCCTGGGGCACGACGCTGACGTTACTGGCGGCGACGGCGGGGTACTTCGCGGCGTCTGCGGTGAGCCGGCGTCCGGCCTGACGATTTCCGACCGCCCGTTGTCATTGGCGAGCCGATGATATCTGATCCCCCTATCACTTTGGTTAGGGAACGGTTTGATGTTGAAGACGACGGCGACAATCGCGCTCGCAGCGATGATGGGAGCGGCCCTTCCGGCTGCGGCCCTGGCGCAGAGCAAAAGCTTGCAGCAGGTGGATCCGTCCGCCCGGGCGACCTATGGCGACTATCGCCTGAACGCCGGGTTCCCCGACGATCCCTATACGATCTACGTCACGGCGGGTGGCAATGTGGATGCCTCCTACGTGGCGAGCGGCTGCTCGGGCTCGGTGGCCTATGCGCCGGACGCCCAGGTGACCTACCGCGCCGGCAGCCTGCCGTTCATCATCCGCACGGAATCCGACAGCGACACCACCCTGCTGGTCAACGGACCCGACGGCCGCTGGTACTGCGATGACGACTCCGGTGGCTCGCTGAACGCCCAGCTGCGCTGGGGCAGCCCTCCGTCCGGCACATATGACATCTGGGTCGGGACTTTCGGGGGCGGCACGGCCCAGGCTCGACTGCTGATCAGCGAACTGGACTCCACGTCGGACTACGACGACACGAACTACTATAACTCTGGTGGAACCTTCGGAGAGGTCTCGCTGAGGGCCGGCTTCTCTCCAGATCCGCACACGGTTTATCTGACCGCCGGTGGTGGCGTGGACGCCGCCAGCGCCCTGGGTTCAGAGTGCGTCGGCAACGTTGCTGACCAGGCCGACTATGTCGTCAACTACACGGCCGGCAGCTTCCCGCTGATCTTCGGGGTCGAGTCCGACCGCGACACGACCCTGGTCGTGGCCGATCAGAACGACAACTACTGGTGCGATGATGACGGCGGCAACAGCGGCCTGAACCCTCAGGTCTATCTGAACAACCCCCGCAGCGGCACGTATCGCGTCTGGGTCGGCACCTACAGTTCCGGCTATGCACCCGCAACGCTGTACGTGACTGAGCTTTCGGGCAACGCGCCTTAACCAAATCGCTCACCCGTGGCGCGTGTGCCATGGCGAGACGGACTGCGACCCGGCTATGATGCCGGGTCGTTTTCGTTTGGGGCTTGAGGCGTGCGCGCAGGGGTCAATGCAGTCACCGCCGCCCTGGTTGTCGGCGTCGGCATCGGCCTGGCGCTGACGCCGGACGGCCGCGCATGGCTGGCGAGGCCGACGTTGCTTCTGGGAGAGACGGCGAACGCGTCGGCCACCCCCACCGCCCCTACAGGGGGGACGTCGCCGTCCCTTATGACCGCTTTGGCCCCGCCTGCGCTTGCGGCTGGGGCGCTTCGCGAAAAGGCCGCGCAGGGACAGCTGCGCATCGGGGTGTTCGGCGACTCCATGGCAGATGGGGTCTGGACTGCGCTGTATCGCGATCTGCGCATCCACCCCGGCGTGACCGTGACGAAGTTCAGCGAGGTTTCGACCGGCCTGTCGCGCTATGACTACGTCAACGTCCAGACCAAGACGGCCGGGCAGATCGCCGAGGAGCCGATTGATGCGGCCGTGATCCTGTTTGGCACCAACGACGGCCAGGCCATCGAGCTGGACGGGGTGATCTACGATTTCGGCAGCGAGGAATGGAAGGCCGCCTACGCCCGCCGGATTGACGATCTGGTCGGCCTGCTTCGGGGCCAGGGCATCGTCGTCTACTGGGTGGGCCTGCCGGAAATGAAGCGAGCCAGCTTCGACGAGAAGATGAACCTCATCAACGAGGTGGTCTCCAGCCGCATGGCGGTGCTGGGCGTTCCGTTCATCGAAACCGTGACCCTGACCCGGGATGCGGCCGGCGAGTACGACGCCTATCTGACCGACGCAGACACCGGGCGCAGACGCCTGATGCGCTTGAACGACGGCATCCACATGACCATGGCCGGCTACATCCGTATCGCTGAGCCCGTGGCGGACCGTATCCGTCGCGACGCGGGCCTTGAGCGCGCTGCGGAGCCGTCGGACGGATGATCGGGGCTCTGGCCCTGACGGCGACCCTGGCCGTCGCTGCCGGGACAGCCGCCCAGGAGCGCCCCTGGACGCCCCTGCCCGATCCGGTCAGCGCGACGTGCCCCGCAGGTCTTTGCCAGCCCGAGGGGCTGAATGACTTCTTCGCTGCGGTGGAACGGGGCGGGCCCGTCCAGATCGTTCAGTTCGGGGACAGCCACACGGCGGGTGGTCAGATCACGGGCTCCCTGCTCTGGAGGCTGCAGTCCCGCTGGCCCCTTCTGGATGTTCGTATGGACGCCTACGGGGTGGTCGGCGAGACCTTGAGTGGACTTCAGGCGCGCGCGCCACTCTTCGAGGGTTCAGCGCCGGATCTGGTAATCATCGCCTATGGCACCAATGAGGGTTTTGACGACCTTCTGGATCCCCTCGCCTATGAGCGGCTGTTGAGGGAACAGATCCGGCGGGTGCGGCAGGCGGCCCCTTCCGCCTCCATCTTGATCGTCGGCGCCCCGGAGGCCATGCGAGGCGAAGGCGGCGGAACCTGCGCCAATGATCCCGAACGGCGCTGGCGGCCGCCGGCCATGCTGTCGGTGGTGCGGGACGTGCAGCACCGGGTCGCCGCCGAGATGGGCGTCGCGTTCTGGGACTGGAAGGGTCGGATGGGAGGCGAGTGTTCTGCCCACGCCCTGACGCTCGGTGCCGAGCCGCTGATGCGCCAGGACCATGTGCATTTCACGGGAGCCGGCGGCGACTGGATCGGCTCCTTGCTGTTCGACGACATCGTGGCCGCCCAGGCCCATCGGGGAGGCCGCTAGGTGCTGTTCCCGACGCTCGCCTTCGGTGTCTTCTTTCTGTTCGTCTACTTCACGGCCTGGTCGCTGGATCGTGAGAACGAGCGCCGCAAGCTGTTCCTGCTGCTGGCCAGCTGGGTCTTCTACGCCCAGTGGGACTGGCGATTTGTCGCCCTTCTGATCGCCTCGGCCGTTCTGAACTGGGGCGTGGCCGCCCTGATCGCACGCTCCGATGATGCAGGGCGCAGAAAGCTGCTGGTTGGTCTCGGCGTGGCCGCCAACCTGCTGATCCTGGGTGTTTTCAAATACTACGGCTTCTTCGTCGAACAGGCGGGTGAGCTTCTGGCCCGCTTCGGGTGGGAGCGCGATGTGCCCCTTCTGGAGATCGTGCTGCCGGTCGGCATCTCGTTTTTCACCTTCCAGGGCATCAGCTACGTCGTCGATGTCCATCGCGGGAAGACACCACCGGCCAGGAGCCTGCTGGATGTCATGCTGCTCATGAGCTTCTTCCCGCATCTTGTGGCCGGACCTATCGTTCGGGCGTCAGATCTTCTTCCGCAGTTCGAGCGAGCTCCGCGCCTGACCCGTGAAATGGCGGCGTACGGCTTCCTTCTCATCGGCTGGGGGCTGTTCAAGAAGACGGTCATCGCGTCCGAGCTGGCGACACGGCTGGTCGACCCCGTGTTCTTCGATCCGACGGCCTATGGCGCGCTCGACATCACGGCGGCGGTCTATGCCTATGCCATTCAGATCTACTGCGATTTCTCGGCCTACTCGGACATGGCCATCGGGACAGCGGCACTGCTGGGCTACGCCTTCCCGCGAAACTTCGACCAGCCCTATCGTGCCAGCTCGCTCCAGGATTTCTGGCGGCGCTGGCACATCAGCCTGTCGAGCTGGCTGCGCGACTACCTCTATGTGCCTCTGGGCGGGGGCCGAAAGGGGCTGGTCCGCAGTTGCCTGAACGTCTTCATCACCATGCTGCTGGGCGGCCTGTGGCACGGTGCCGCCTGGACCTTCGTGGCCTGGGGCGCGTTGCACGGCGGCGTGCAGGTGATCGAGCGCCTGGGCCGCGCAGTGTTTCAGGGCCGCAGGGTCATCCCCGCATGGATCGGGGTGATCGTCACCTTCCACATCGTCTGCCTCGGCTGGATCCTGTTCCGCGCGGAGACCTTCCCGATGGCCATGGACATGCTCGCAGGACTGGGCCGGTTCGACGCCGCGACCATGGTCACGCCATTCCTGTTGACGCTGATTGTCGGCGGCCTGGCCATGCACTGGTTGCCGCCGCGCGCCATCGAAGGGTTCGCGACCTGGCTGAAGCCTGCCCCATCCCTCACGATGGGTTTGCTGATCGGAGCGGCAATCCTGTTGGTCGAGGCGATGCGACCCGAAGGCGTTGCGCCCTTTATCTATTTCCAGTTCTGAGGTGGGCCGATGAACGACCGCCCCGACGATCCGGACATTCCCCTGGCCCCCTTCCCGACGGAGATACGGCGGTCGCCGTTTCCGCCTCTGGACGGAGAAACCGCGCCCTACCTCGATGCCCCCGAACCCGCCCCGCTTGAGACTGCGCCGTCGAGTGCGGAGATCCCTGGGGAGCCCGAAAGTGCTGGCCATGCCTTTGCCGGTGCTGTGTCCGACAACCCACTGGTGACCCTTGGACGGTTCGCCTTCCCTCCCTCAGCCGATCCGGATGAAGACGGGCTTGCCGCGCGTGATCGACGCTGGACCAGCCGCGTCATCGTGATCGCGGCGGTCTTTCTGCTGATCTTCAACATCGCTTCGGTCCAGAACTGGGCACGCCAGCAGGCCCCCGGCTGGCTGACGACCACGGTAGCTCGCCTGGCCGAAGTCTGGAGCGAACAGATGGCCCTGCTGGGCGCGGACCAGCCGCGTGAGGCCGTAAGGGACGCCTATCGAACGGCCAGCGAAGCCCAATGGCCCGAGCCAACGCAGCCGCCACCCGAAGCGGCCGATGATGGGGCCTAACGTGCCGCGTTTGCCTCGGTCCAGGACACGAGCTGGCTGTTAAATGAACGCGACGCCTGATCGAAGGCCTCTGCGATCGCCGAGACCCGGTTCTGGCTGGCCGCGTCCTCGACTGTGATGATCTCCTCGGCGAGGATCGTCCGCTCCGGGAAGCGCAACAGACGCACCCTCGCGCTGATGGTCACCACAGGGATCGCGCCTTCGACGTCGTAGCGCGCCTCGAACGTGCGCACGTCGATGTCGAGCGTGCGGGTGACCGGCGTGAGTTCCTGCTGGCCGATCAGGCGCACAGTGCGGGCCTGATCGCCAAAGGCGCTCTCGATGCTCTGGGAGAACAGCTGCTGAGCGGGCGAAACCCAGCGGGCCCCGCCGATGTAGGCGGCCTCAAGCCCGGTCACCCCGAGAATGCGGTCTCCCCGCGAGGCGGCCGGGAACTCGACATTGCGCAGACGGACTTGAACGGGGTTGGCGACCTGAGATGCCGACGCGGCTGACCTGCCGGTTTCGCCGAAGCGATAGAGCTGGACCGGATCGGGCGTGGCCAACAGCGCGCAACCGGTCAGGGTCAAGGAAGACAGAGCGACGGCGCAGGCCGCGATGACAGGCGAACGGATCACGGCTGGACCTCCAGTTCCTCGGTTGCCGGACGGCTGATGAAGTCTCTTGGGCTGGCCCGCACGTCATCGATCAGGCTCTGCAGAGACTCTGTCGCTTCTTCCAAACCCTGGATCGCCTCAAGCAGCTGGGGCACACCGGTCGTCGCCACTTCGCTGATCGGGGCTTCCAGTGCCGTGGCTGTTCGGTTGATCGAGGCCATGGCCGTGCGGGCGTCGGCGGTCGCGGCGTTGATGTTGGTGATCGCTTCCTGGCCGTCGGTGTTGATCAAGCGGCGGGCGTCGGCTCCGAGAGCCTGATACTCTGCGATGGCGGCGTTGGCGGATTCCAGCGCCGTCTCCAGATCCTCGAACATGCCCTTGCGCGCCTCGAGCTCGGTCGTCAGTGCCTCCACGTTCCTGAGGCTGGTCGAGAAGCTCCTGACGTTGTCGTCGGACAGGACCCGGTTGATACGATTCAGCGCATCCACGGTCTGAGCCAGCACGGTGCCCGATCCACTCAACAGTTCCGCGATGGGCGAGGGTTGCGACTGGATCACCGGCACGACGTTGTCGGCGTACTGGGACTTGAGCAGCGCCGAGCCGTCGGTCCCTGCCGTGATCTGGATGTAGTTCAGACCGGTGATGCCCTGCGGCTCCAGTTGAGCGCGGCTGGTCACACGCACCGGCGTGGTCGCGTCGAGACGGACACGGGCGATGACCTGATCACCCTTGCTGGGATCGAGGTTCAGATCGGTCACCTCCCCCACCCGGATGCCGTTGAAGTGCACCTCGCCGCCTTCCGAGAGGCCGCGCACCGGGCCGTAGAAGACGATGTCATACAGATCGAACTCATCATTGAACTGCAGCCGGGCCAGCCAGATGGTGAACACCGCCAACGCCGCCAGAAGGGCGACAGTGGCAATGCCGACAGCGGCGTAATGGGCGTCTCTTTCCATCTCGATCCTCTAGGCTGCCTTGGTCGCGGCGCGTCCGCGCGGCCCCAGGAAATACTCCTTGATCCACGGGTGGTCGGATTTCTCCAGCTCCTGCACCGTGGCTTTTTCGATCACCCGCTTGTCGGCCAGCACCGCGACCTTGTCGCAGATGGCATACAGGCTATCGAGGTCGTGGGTAATCATGAAGACGGTCAGACCCAGATCGTCCGACAGCTTGCGGATCAGTTCGTCGAACGCCGCCGCCCCGATCGGGTCCAAGCCTGCAGTCGGCTCGTCGAGGAAGATCAGTTCCGGATCGAGCGAAAGGGCACGGGCCAGACCGACGCGCTTCTTCATGCCGCCGGACAGCTCGGCAGGCTTCTGATGGTGGCTCTCGGGCTTCAGGCCCACCATCGCGATCTTCATTTCCGCCAGCTCGCGGATCGTGTCGGCAGGCAACTTCGTATGCTCGACCATCGGCGCAGAAACGTTTTCCAGCACCGTCAGCGAACTGAACAGCGCGCCCTGCTGGAACAGGATGCCAGTCCTGCGCTCGATGTCGGCCGCCTGGGCTTCGCTCAGATCCCCCCGGTCGTGGCCAAAGATGCGGACCGTGCCGCCTTCAGGCTCCTTGAGGCCGATGATGGAGTTGAGCAGGACCGTCTTGCCAGTGCCTGAGCCGCCGACCACGCCCAGCACCTCGCCTCGCTTCACGTCGAGATCCAGATTGCGGTGGATGACGTGCTCACCGAACTGGCTCAGCAGACCGCGCACCTCGATCAGGTTTTCTGACGTCGTATCGTTTGCGGCGGTATCTGGCACTGGCTGCGGGCTCACAGGTCCAGCTCCAGGAAGATCAGGGCGAACACGGCGTCCAGCGCGATAATCGCGAAGATGGCCTGGACGACGGCAGCTGTGACGCGCTGACCAAGACTTTCGACGTCACCCGCCACAGCCATGCCTTGGCGACACCCGATGGCGGCGATCACGATGGCGAAGACGGGGGCCTTGATCATGCCGACCATCAGGTGCTGGCCCATCAAGGGGTCCTCGCTGACCCTCTGGATGAAAAAGGCCGGGCCGTAGTCCAGCTGGCTCCAGGTCACCAGGGCACCACCGAGGAAGCCTGCGACCATGCCCACGAAGGTCAGAAGGGGCATCATGACCAACAGGGCCGCCAGGCGTGGAATGACGAGCGCCTGGAATGGGTTGACGCCCATGACCTGCATGGCGTCGACCTCCTGGTTCATGCGCATCGAACCGATTTCAGCGGCGAACGACGATGCCGAGCGGCCGGCCAGCAGGATGGCTGTGATCAGCACGGCCAGCTCCCGAAGCACGGCCACGGCGACCAGCTGGACCGTGAACACCCCGGCCCCGAACTGGGTCAGCAGGTTGGCGCCCAGGAAGGCGATGACCGCGCCGATGAAGAAGTTGGTCACGGCGATGATCGGCAGGGCATCAAGGCCCGCCCGATCCGCCTGGCTGACCCAGGCGGCCCAGCGGATCTCGCCGGGCCGACGCAGCGCATGGCCAGACGCGGCGATCAGCCGGCCCAGAAACGCCATCGACAACAGGAATTCCGCCCCCGCGTCGTGAACGCCGTGGCCGATCTTGGCGAAGAAGTGCGTCAGGGACTTCTTGGCTGGCGGCGGGCCGGCGGTCTGCCGTTCCAGCGTCTCGACCATGGCGTAGATGCGGCCCGCCTCGGGCCGGCCGGCAAAGGCGTCCTTCGGGATGGCGCAGCCCGAGGCCTGAACCAGCGCCAGGGCACCGGCCGTATCAAACCGTCCGAGTTCGCTGACATCGACCTGTTCGACAGTCCGGCCTTCCAGCCCGTCGCCGAGCCGAACCGCAGCCTTGCCCAGAGTCATGGTGGTCCAGTCGCCGGACAGCTTGAGCAGGGCACCGCCGCCGCCCGCTTCCTCGATCTGGAATTCCGCCGATCTCATGGACCACCCTTAGCGGAGCGAATGCGAATCGAGAACGCCACCCTGTGCGCTCCCCAGTGATGAAAGCGCTGGCGTCGTCCTGCTGCAACAGGTGATTACTTACGGGCCCGGAGATGCCGTCGAACGGCCTCGAGGCTCGAGGCTCCGAGGCCCTCTTCGACCCGCGGTGATTGGCCAGGTGGCGCACGTCCCTCGCTTCCCCAAAGGGAGCGAGGTTATCTGAGATAGTTCAGCAACGTCACTTCGCGGAGTTGGCTGACGACCTGGGCAGAGGCCTGAACAGCGACTTGGGCCAGCTGGAGATCCGTGATGGCCTGGGCCAGATCGGCATCGGTTCGATCAGACACCAGGTCATTCAAGGATGTGATCTGGGCTGTGTGGCTGACCGCCATCTGGTCGATCCGCTTCTGCAGGGATCCGTTGCGCGAGGCCACGTCGATGGTCGCGCCACGTGCCGCATCCAGGCGCGAGAGCTGGGCGGTGAGGAAGGCCTTCTGGGCGACCGTCGGCTTGCCCGTCAGAGGCCCTGTCGCCAGGTTGTCATGGTAGGCCTTGATGTCCCGGAAGATCTGGAAAATGTCCGTGCCGAGTTCGTTGGCGAGGTAGCCGGTCTCGACCGAGGTGTTCTCCGCCACCCGAGACACCGGCTTGATGGTGTCATTGCCGAAGACCGAAGCCACACTGGGTGCCGCCGCCAGTTCGCCGAGCGTGCCGACGGAGACGGGGGGATTGGTCGTATCGGCTCCGGCGAACAGATATCCTCCCTGGTGACGGGCATTCAGGCCGTTGGACACCGACTGGAAGTAGCCCTCCAGCTCCAGCATCAGAGTGCCCGCAGAGTCCGAGGACAGGACGTTGCCGATCGCCTCGCGGGCTCCGCCGACGCCGTCGATCATCTGGTTCAGGGCCAGGTCCTGGGCACCGAGGCGCGCCGCCACCACCTCGCCTGTGTCGAGGAAGCCCTGCACGCGACTGGCCGCGCCCTTCAGCGCGGTCAGGGTCTCTGCGCCGCGACCAAAGCCGGTCATGTCGGTGGCGACCTTCTGGGTCGAAACACGCTGCGAGGCATCGGCCTGACGCTGCTGGGACGCCATCAGGTCCAGAAGCGCCGACTGATAGTTTCCGGTGGTGGAGACGCGGCTCATCAGACCATCCTCAGAAGCGTTTCGTACATTTCGCTGGCCGACTGGATCAGGCGGGCGGAGGCGTTGAAGGCCTGCTGATAGGTCGTCATCAGGACGAGTTCCTCATCCAGGTTGACGCCCTCGTGGTTCGACTGCCGCGCCTCGGCCTCGGTTGCCAGGGCGACAGCGCTGTCGCGGCGCGTCTTGGCCGACTGGGCCTTGCCGCCGATCTCGCCGGAGAGTTCGGAGGCGTAGCGCGATACCGACAGGTTGCCCCCGGGACTATCGCCGGCAGCGGAAAAACGGGCGGTCAGCTGACCGGCGTCCGCCAGACCCAACGCCCCGCGCCCGTCGCCTGTCGACAGTGACGTTGTTCCAACGGCTGCTGACAGGTTCAGCCGCGCCAGGGCCAGACGAGAGGGGCTTTGCTGGATGTCTGTTCGGACCTTGAACCCATCTGCGCGCGAGGCTCGTACGCCGCCGCCAAGGCCGAACAGCTCAGTGGCAGAAACACCAGAAGGAACCTGGGTCGTCGTGTCCTCAAGCACGCTCAGGCGCGGGGGCGGATCGCCGGAGGCGGTGAACTTCAGTTCGCCGGTGGTCGCATCCAGGGCGTAGGAGCCATATCGACCGACGCCGGTGGTGGTGCTGTTCAGCGCGGTCACCAGATCGCCCACTGTACCGCCGGCGGGGATCGCGATCTGAATGTCCCGCAGCCGCGAGCCATCCGCGCCGGTGAAGCGGAAGGTCAGCGTCTCGCCCGTCGTGAAACCATGCGGCGAGGTCGCCGTCAGACCCATGTCGTAAAGAGCGGGCCGATCCGTCGAAATCAGGTCGTTGAGGCCGAAGTAGTGAGAGAAGCCGCGCCCGGCCTTGTTGCTGCGATTGGCCGGATCATCAGCCACCGCGACGCCGTTACCGCCCGCTGCAGCGATCGTCAGCCGTCCACCGGTGAAGCTGGCCGTCGCCGCGCCGCCGAGGGCCGCGTTCAGATCGGTCAGGAAGTTCGCTGGCGTCGAGGCTGTTCCGTTGATGGTCAGCGTTCCACCCGAAAAGACGATGTCGGCGCGGGTCGTGATGGCTCCCGTCGTTGGGTTGACCACGGCGATCGTGGTTCGGCCCGTGAAGCCGGTCAGGGCGGTCGACAGAGCCTGGCCCACATTCTTGCCGGTCAGCGTCGCGGGCGCGGGCACAGCCGAGTTGGCATTGTGGGCGCGGTTCAACTCATCGGCGATGCGTGAGACCAGTTCGGCGAGGCGTTCCGCCGTCTGGGGCGCCTCTGTATCACGCAGTTCCAGCAGGCCCTTGATCTCGCCAGACTTGAGCCCCTCGGCCAGCGCACGTTTGGTGGAGCCGGGCTCCGTTACCCAGATCTGGTTGAAGGCCGTCTCGGCGTTGACGGTCCCGGCCCGGTGATACTCCAGCGTCGCCGCGCCATTGCCGGCCAGCAGCACGCCAGCTCCGGTCCGGATCGAAACGCCGCCCACGGAGCGCTGGCTCACCTGGACGTCCAGAATGGAGGACAACTCGCTGACCAGCCGCGCCTGCTGGGTCTGGGCACCCGAAGCGTCGCCATTCAATACGACAGCCCGGGCGATATCGAGGTTCAGGGTCTCGATCTGCTGAAGCAGACTGTTGGCCCTCTCCACCGCGCTCTGGATGCGTCCATCGGCGTCTTCGCGAACCGCCTGGATCTGGCCGGAAATCCGGTTTGCCTCGTCAAAGACGCTCTGGGTCTTGAACAAGGCGTCCTGGCGACGCGTAGCGGACACCGGGTCCTCGGCGGCCACGGCGAAGGACGAGAAGATGTCGTCGATCTGGGAGAAGAAGCCCGTGTCGGCGCCAGGATCACCGAACAGCGACTGGATGCGATCATACAGTTCGTAGCGTACGCCCTGCCGGCTGGCTTCAGCGCCTGCAGACAGGCTGGCCGCTTGCAGGAACCGGTCGGTGGCGAGGCGGATGCGTGCAATCTCGACGCCCGTGCCCACCCCCTGGGTCGACAAGGACTGCTGGTCAGCGATCTTGCGGACATAGCCCGGCGTGTTGACGTTCGAGACGTTGTCCGAAACGACGCGCAACTGGGTCTGGGCGGTCTGAAGCCCGGAGTTGGCGATGTTCAGGATGGTGTTGAGGCTCATCGGATTAACCCTCCACCCGGCAAGTCGTGCCCGGAGCCTTGCGAAGTTTGCCCAGCCGCGCGCGAGGCCCTCGCGTCGATGGCGCTGAAATTCTTATGGAAATGATCTGACGACCGTCTCATGGCCAACGCTGCGTGCAAGCCGTGGGCCAAGCCGGGCATCGGCAAGCTCGCCGGGCAAAAATCGTCATCCGCACGGCAAGAATGGTCGCCGTTGGTCGACCTCCGGACCAAGCTCAGGGCGAGACATTTTCGTTATTTTTCTGTAGGTTCGATCGCCCCTCGTAGACTGGCCCGAGGCTTGCGGCGGAGGCCAGGAACGTTTGGGCGCAGCACGCGCCACCGCCTCCTGCATTCGGAACGCCTAAGCGTGATGTCTTCCGCCGCTCTGTCTGTCACCGCGTCGTCCTTCGGGGCGGCCGTTCCCGCCAAGGCGGCAAGGGCGGACACGCGCGCCACGTCCGATGCTCGGGACTTTTCGGCGGTCCTCGAAGAGACGGACTCCCAACCGACCGCGCCGACTGGGTCCACAACCCGCGTCACGACGTCGGACGCAAGGGACAACGACCGGTCACCAGAACGCCCCGATCAGGAGTTGCCTGCCGACGCCTCGGCTGTGGACGGTGCCGCCGTGACGAGTTCACCGATGGCCTTGCCGCTTTCGGCCCTCGCTGGTTCGGCCGCGCCAGGCGCGGCTTCAGGCATAGAGATCGCAGTCGATGGCGTTATCGCCGCGCCCACTGCATCACCCGATCAGGGTCAAACCGAGGGTGGCATCCCTTCGGCCGCCAGCCCGGTAGAGGCCGGGGTTCAGCTTCCCGAGCCCAACCTGATCCCTGCGGCGACGGGCATCCCTTCGGCCGCCAGCCCGGTAGAGGCCGGGGTTCAGCTTCCCGAGCCCAACCTGATCCCTGCGGCGACGGGCGCGCGTTCGACACCGCCCGGGGAAAAGGCTGCAGCGATGCAGGCTGCAGAGGCAACCGCTGCAGCCGTTGAAGGCGGTCCGCCTGATGTCGAGTCATCGGAGACCCTCGAGGCAGGTCTGGCGACCCTGGCCGCCTTTGACCCCGCTGAAGGAAACGCCGCGACACGGATGGCAGCGGCCGGGGCTGCAAGCGCCCAGAAGTCGGCGTCCAGCGATGCGACAACGGCAGCGACCGACGCCGCATCTTCCGACGAAAAGGGAACTCAAGAGACCAGGGGACCGTCTCTCGCTCGCGCGGAGGCCGCCTCCCCGTCCACAAGCGGAAAGGCCCTCCCGGACCCCGGCGCATCCATTGTGGCAATGCCTCCGTCCCCGGTGGACGATCCTTCGTCAGGCACGGTCCCGGCGAGCTCGGCCCCGACCCCGGATCTGCAGTCTTCCGGACCCGGGCAAACGTCGCTGTTGTCGACCCTTTCGAACGCGGCCATCCATGCGACCGCGCAAATCGCTGCCCAGATCGTGAAGAAGCTGGAAGGCCGCTCGACGCGCTTTGAAATGGCGCTGACGCCCGATGATCTCGGTCGGGTCGACGTCAGCCTCGACATCGACGAGGACGGAGCCCTGCGCGCCACACTGGCGTTCGACAATCCGGTTGCCGCGACCGAGTTGCGAGGACGGGCCGATGAACTGCGTCGCCAGCTGATGGAGGCTGGCTTCTCACTGGCCGACGACGCCCTGTCGTTTGCCGAGCGCGATCCGTCGTCCGACCATGGCGGCGCTTTCGATCGGCAGACCGATCCCCGGAACGCCCGAGCGTTCGGTGCCGCCTCGCGGCTGACCGCCGAAGCCGACCTTTCGCTCCAGACGCCTCACTGGATCTCTCTCAGCCTGACGCCCGTCGGCGTCGATATGAAGGTCTGACGCATGGTTGACGCCGTCACCACCACCACCGAGGCGACCACTCGGGTGAACTCAAGCCGGACCAGCCTGGTCTCCAACTTCGAGACCTTCCTGAGCCTGCTCACCGCCCAGCTGAAGAACCAGGACCCTCTGTCACCGCTCGACTCCAACGAGTTCACGGCCCAGCTGACGCAGATGACCGGGGTCGAGCAACAACTGCTGACCAACGACCTTCTCACAAGCCTCCTCGCCGCACAGCAGTCCGGCGCCATGACCGGAGCAACCGCCTACATCGGCAAGGACGCCACCGCGGCCTGGACCGCGACGCGCCTGGAAGGTGGCGAGGCCAACTGGTCCTACGAACTCGCAGCCTCGGCCGCGTCGGTCGAGCTGCAGGTGCTGGATTCAACAGGCAAGGTCGTGTGGCGCGGTCCCGCCCCTGCCACCGAGCGCACCAAAGGAACCCACGACTTCGTCTGGGACGGCAAGACCACCGCCGGCGTCCAGTTGGCGGATGGCGGCGTCTACACCTTGAAGGTCGTGGCAAAGAACGGCACGGCCAATGTCGACTCCCAGGTCCTGACGCGTGGCCGGGTCACGGGCGTCGAGCTCTACGACGGCCAGCCCTACCTGACCATTGGATCGTCGATCGTGCCGCTCAGCGCGGTCATCGGCGTCGAAGAGCCGACCACCGCTACCGCCGACACACCCGAGGACGAAGGCCTGGTGGCCTCCATCGCCTCTGCCCTCAATCCCCTGAAGTTGCTTTCCTAAGGAGCCTTCGCCATGAGCATCAACTCCGCCCTTCTCGCTGGCGTCTCGGGTCTGACAGCCAACTCGGCCGCCCTGGCCGCCATCTCCCAGAACATCGCGAACGTGAACACGGTGGGCTACAAGCGCACTGCGGCCGAGTTCTCGACGGTCGTGAACTCCCAAGGCGCGGGCACCGGCTATTCAGCCGGCGGCGTTTTGGCGAACCAGCGCAACTATATCAGCCAGCCAGGTCAGCTTCAGCGGACGAACAACGCCACAGATCTGGGCATCGGCGGACAGGGATTTTTCGTCACCACCGAAAAGGCCGAGGGCCTGGATGCAGGCGACTCGCGTCTCTTTACCCGGGCGGGGGCCTTCCGCGTTGACGAGTTCGGATATCTGAAGAACACGGCGGGCCTCTATCTGCAGGGCTGGCCCGTGAACGCCGAAGGCCTGATCGAAACGGATCCGTCCGACCTGACCCGTTTGCGCTCCATCAACGTCGGCGCCGTCGGCGGCACGGCAGAAGCCACGACTCGCGCCCAGCTGAACGCCAACCTCAAATCCAGCCAGGCTGTCTCGCCGGACTTTGCGACCTACAACGCCACGACCAACCCGATGTCTATCTACGACGCGGAGGCCGGCACGGGATTCAGGCCGGATTTCCGCATCACCGTACCGATCTCGGACTCCAAGGGCGGCCAACGCACTCTTGCATATTCCTTCCTGAAGACCGCCAACCCCAACGAGTGGCTGGCCGAGGTCCACGTGATCCCGGCGACGGACATCAACAACGGCACCACGACCCCCGCGACAGGCATCCTGAGGACCGGCCGGGTCTTGTTCACCCAGGATGGACGCCTCGACGTTGACGGCATGATTGCCGCCGAGATCGCCACTCCGGGCTCCATGCTGTTCGCCGACCCATCGACCGCCAGCATCACGCTCAATGCCTCAGACTCTGCCGTCGCTCCCAGTCTGACCGCACCGAAATGGGCCACGTCACTCGGTATCGATGACCAGATCGTCTCCTTCGACCTTGCGGCGTCTGCAGGGGGACTGACCCAGTACGACTCTGACTCCATCGTCCAAGCCGTGGTCACCAACGGGACGGCATTCGGCAATCTCTCAAACATCGAGATCGACGAAGATGGCTTCGTGACCGCTATCTTCGACAACGGTGTGACGCGCCAGATCGCCCAGGTCGCGATCGCCACCTTCACCAGCCCCGATAGCCTGACCAGCGCCAACGGCAACGCCTTCCGCGTCAGCCAGGGTTCGGGCACCTACAACCTGAAGGCCCCGGGCACAGGCGGGGCCGGTCTGATCGGGGCCAGCCAGCTCGAAGCCTCTACGGTCGATTTGTCCGCCGAGTTCACCAGTCTGATCACCACCCAACGCGCCTATTCGGCGTCATCGAAGATCATCACCACGGCCGATGAAATGCTGGCCGAACTGATCAGCATCAAACGCTGATCTTCAGGTAACGCATCGTTAGACTGAATGAACTGTTACTCAAAGATCGGTGATCCAAATCTTTCCAAGGTTGGGGATTGTTATCCCCCGGTTCACCACGCCGCTAAACCCGCCCTTAGCGGGCGATCGCTACAGTCTCGTTCATTGGTGGTGGTGAATGAGGCATAAGCCCATGTTGCAAGAGCGTCGCGTCAACAAGGACGGCGAACAGTATGTGGTCGGTCCGACGGGCACGCCCCTGACCATGCGCGACTTGCCGCCGGCCAACACGGATCGCTGGGTCATCCGGCGCAAGGCCGAGGTCGTGGCCGCGGTTCGCGGCGGGCTGATCAGCCTGGACGACGCCCTGACCCGCTATCGCCTGACGGCAGAAGAGTTCCTCGCCTGGCAGAAGGCGATCGACAAATGGGGCATGCAGGGTCTGCGCACCACGCGGATTCAGAACTACCGTAGCTAGGGTTTCGCCTCCGAACGAAGCAGGCGGCCGCTCCTTGCAACAGGGGCGGCCGTTTTCGCTTCAGCCTTCGCGAGCCGGGCGGGTCGGGGCCAGCTTTCGACGCTGGCGCGCGAGGGCCAGAGGCGCACCCGAGGGTGAGAAGGCCACGCCGTCATCCAGCGCCCATCCTCCACCCACATCGCGCACCGTGAACTGGAACACCGCCCACCCCTCGGGCGAGGTCTCGGGGGTCAGGGGCTCGATGAAGTCGTAGCGCAGATCAACACTGGCCGAGACGATCGGCGGTGCGGGCAGCACCGTCATGTAGGACGGGAAGATCCCGTCCAGCAGGAAGCAGAGGTCCAGTTCGTCCAGCGGCTTGCGATCGGTCGTGCGCATCCACAGCCGAAGTGTCGGATCCGACACGGTGTTGCCTCCTCCGAGGCACGGTCCTCCGTCGAAGCGGTGCTCGACGTAGCGCGTGAACCAGGGTGCCAGCGTCGGATCGACGATCTCCGGGTCCAGATCGGCGAAGGGTGTCACAGGGGCGACGAGCGGCTTGACCTCCGGACCGGACGAAGTCCGGCCGAATGTGGCGAGGGCCGAGAGCGCATGGCGGTCCGGCTGGCCTGCATCCACCCGGGCAAAGGCCACAGACCGACCACCGCGCAGCAGGGTTGGCGTGAAGGCGCAGGTCTCGAAACGGGCAGCGGCCAGATACTGGACCGTCAGGGTCTGCAGGGGCGGGACGATGTCGAGCCCCTCTCGCGCAGCGCGAGCCGCGAGGGCCGCCATCAGGCCACCGAAGGGCGCGCCTCGGTCAGGATCCATCGCGAGCGGCGCATTGGAGAAGTCACGTGTCAACTGCGCCTCCAACGCACCTTCACCCGACGGAGTCAGGGTCAGGGCCTCCGTCAGGGTCTGCCGATCCATGGAAATGGTCATCTTGGAAAGAAAACGGGCGGAGACTGAACGCTCCGCCCAAAGTCGAGGGACGCAGAAAACGCCGCGAAGCAGGACGCGGTGTTCGTTGCGAAACAAGACTGACTTACCGCGTCGCTTTTGGCAACCCTCTTGCCAAACCGCTGACGCGACGTCACCTTCCGCACTCTAGTGAGGCGTAATCTTTGCGGAAAACCGCCCCACACTTTTCCGGATCACGCCGTATGGGACGCACCGCCGACTATTCACGCCAGAGCTGCTCGATCGCTGCCACGCTGGAGGTGATCGGCGATCCCTGGACCCTGCTGGTCATCCGTGACGCTTTTCAGGGCGTGAAACGGTTCGAGCAGTGGCAGGAGCGTCTGGGCGTGGCTCGCAACGTGCTGGCCGCCCGTCTCAAGACCCTGGTCCAGCACGGCATCCTGGAGCCCCAGCTCTACTCAGAGCGTCCGCCGAGAAACGAGTACGTGCTGACCGCCAAGGGGCGGGCCCTGTCCGACGTGCTGATCGTCATGCACGGCTGGGGGTCGCAGTATCTGTACGGCGAGTTCGATTCCGGCGTGACCTTCACCCACAAGACCTGTGGGGCCGAGCTCAAGCCGCGCGTGGCCTGTTCCTGCTGCGGCGAGATCGTTAAGCGCCGCGACACCGACATCCACTTCCACGCCAACCGCCCGACCGTCGGCGAGGTCCTGCCCAAGGAGGCAGTCTCTGACGAGACAGCCTGAGCCCGCCTAGTGCGCGAAGGCGTCGGCGTGGCGCTGGATCAGGGGGATGACGATGTCCTCCTCGTCCTCCAGATGGCGCGAGGTGGCCGGGGTCACGCGATCCAGCACATCGGCGAGGCGGGCGGCATGGTCCGCAGCGTCCGGGGAGCCTGATGCCAGCGCCTGGTGGAACCCAAGACCAGTCTTGAACAGCGTGTCCAGATGTCCGTGCAGGACGTCATGGTCGGCGTCCAGTAGGTCGATGCCGGCGGTGATCCGGGGCTCCACCCGGCGCATGACGGGAAAGTAATGGCCGGTCTCGACCCGGTGGTGGCCGTCCAGATGCTGGAGATAGGCCTGTAGCGTCGGGATCAGATCGCGATGCAGCAAGACGAGGTCACCTCCCGCACGCCAGTCCGCGACCTCGCGCGCCATCTCGACCTGCTTGTGGCGAAAGCTGCCGTGCATCTGCAGCCAGAAGCGGGCGACCTCGCCGAGATCCGGATCCCGCCAGCGTAGCCGGGGCCAGGTTTCCAATAGCCAGCGATGGGCCTCGGGCAGCCCCCGGCGGGCGTCGAGCGCGTCAGACACTAAGGGGCCACGGGCGCGACGGCCGTGGTCGAGGCGATGAAGCCCCCGCCCAGCAGCCGGTCCGGATCGGCGGGATCATAAAGCGCGCAGGCCTGACCCGGCGCGACGCCTTCCTCACCGGTCTCGAACACGACCGAGACTGCGCCATCCGTCATCGCCAGCCGGGCCGGTGACGGCGGACGGGTGGACCGCACTCGCGCCAGGACCGGCGCGCCAGCCTCGGCCGCCGCCTCGATATTCGCCTCGTCGCCGAGCCAGTTGGTTTCGTCCAGCGTCAGCGACGCCGTCAGCAGCGCCTCGCGGGGGCCCACGACGACGCGGCGCAACTCAGGCTCCAGCTTCACGACGAACAGGGGCTCGCCCACGGCCACGTTCAGGCCGCGCCGCTGGCCGATGGTGTAGTCTGTGATGCCGCCGTGACTGCCCAGAACCCGGCCGTCCATGTGCACGATCTCACCGCCCTCGCGCCCCTGTGGACGCAGCCGGTCGATCAGGGTGCGGTAGTCGCCGCTGGGCACGAAGCAGATGTCCTGGCTGTCGGGCTTGGCGGCGGTGCGTAGGCCCAGTTCCGCCGCCACGCCCCGCACGGCAGGCTTTTCCAGCCCGGCCAGCGGAAAGCGCAGATAGTCCAGCTGGTCGCGTGTCGTTGCGAACAGGAAGTAGGACTGATCCCGGGAGGGATCGATGGCCTTCCTCATCTGCGGGCGACCGTTCGGACCGAGGGCGCGCCCGACGTAGTGCCCCGTCGCCATCGCCGCGGCGCCCAGGTCACGGGCGACGTCCAGCAGGTCCCTGAACTTCACCGTCTGATTGCAGCGAATGCACGGCACCGGCGTCCGACCCGCCAGGTAGTCGTCGGCGAACTGGTCGATGACGGAGTCCCGGAACCGGCTCTCGTAGTCCAGCACATAGTGGGGGATGCCCAGAGTCTCGGCGGCCAGACGGGCGTCGTGGATGTCCTGCCCTGCGCAGCAGGCCCCCTTCTTCTTCAGGGCCGCGCCATGGTCATAGAGCTGCAGCGTGACACCGACGACGTCGTAGCCGGCCTTGTGCAACAGGGCCGCGACCACGGTGGAGTCCACGCCGCCGGACATAGCGGCCACGATCCGGCTGCCGACCGGCAGGCCGACCGCTTCGCGCGCGGCCTCGACTGCCGCGTCCATATCGGCGCGCGCAATGTCGGGGACAGGGCAGATCGGCTCGATCAGCGTCATCGGGCGCATATAGAGGGACGCCGGTCGGAATTCGACCCTTCGCCCCCTACGTCATTTTCGGACGTAGGCCTTGGGCAGGCCCCTGCCCTCGCCCGCCCGACTCCTGTATCCCCCTGAGCATGGCTCGAGACGGTGCGATCTATGTGTGTCAGTCCTGCGGGGCGGTCCACGGCAAGTGGTCCGGCCAGTGCGGTGCCTGTGGCCAGTGGAACACCATTGTCGAGGAGAGCCGGTCGGCTCCCCCCGGAGCGCTTAAGCCCGCTGCCACGGCCCGCAGCCGAGGGCTGGCGTTTGAGTCCCTTCAATCCGAGACGCCCGAGCCGCCGCGCATCGTCACCGGCGTGACAGAGTTCGACCGGGTCTGCGGCGGGGGCGTCGTTCCAGGCTCCGCCATCCTGCTGTCAGGAGATCCGGGGGTGGGCAAGTCCACCCTGCTGCTGGACGTCGCCGGCCGTGCCGCCCTGGCGGGCAAGCGCGTCGCCTACATCTCGGGCGAGGAGGCGATCGAGCAGATCCGCAGCCGGGCCAAGCGCATGGGCCTGTCCGCAGCCCCCGTCGAACTCGCCAGCGCCACGGCGCTGCGTGAAATCCTCGGCACGCTGAAGCGCGAAAAGTTCGATATCGTCATCGTCGATTCCATCCAGACCCTGTGGTCCGATGCGCACGAGGCCGGGCCGGGCTCGGTCACCCAGGTTAGGGCCTGCGCCGGTGAACTCGTCCGGCTGGCCAAGGCCGGTGGCCCGGCGCTGGTTCTGGTCGGCCATGTGACCAAGGACGGCCAGGTGGCCGGACCGCGTGTTGTCGAACACATGGTCGATGCGGTCCTGAGCTTCGAGGGCGAGCGGGGCTATCCCTTCCGCATCCTGCGTGCTGGCAAGAACCGCTTCGGCGCCACCGACGAGATTGGCGTGTTCGAGATGGGCGACGCGGGCCTGTCCGAGGTGTCCAATCCCTCGGCCCTGTTCCTGGGCGAGTCCAAGGAGCGCGCGCCGGGTTCTGCCGTCTTTGCCGGTATCGAGGGGTCTCGCCCTGTGCTGGTCGAGGTCCAGGCCCTTGTTGCGCCGTCGGCCTATGGCACACCCCGCCGGGCCGTCATCGGCTGGGACACGGGACGGCTGGCCATGGTTCTGGCCGTGCTGGAAGCCAGATGTGGCGTCGGGTTCGGCAATCAGGATGTGTATCTGAACGTCGCGGGCGGCCTGCGCATCAACGAGCCCGCTGCCGACCTTGCCGCCGCCGCTGCGCTGATATCGTCGGTGACCGACACGCCCCTGCCGCAGGGCTGCATCGTCTTTGGTGAGATCAGCCTGTCCGGAGAGGTCCGCGCGGTCGGTCGCGCCGAGGCCCGGCTGCGCGAGGCCCAGAAGCTTGGCTTTGACCGGGCCCTGTCTCCGCCCCTGACGGTCAAGGGTGGCGGCGTTTCGGTCACACCCGTCAACCGTCTGACCGAGGCCGTCGAACGAATCTCCCAGAACAGGTATTGAACCCTTGTCTCCTCCCCGTCGCGCCGCGACGGGGAGGTGGCTCCGCAGCGAAGCGTAGGAGACGGAGGGGTTCTTGCCGAAACAATCGCCTTCCGTTTGGCCCAAAGAGCCCCTCCACCGCTTCGCGGTCCCCCTCCCCATCTGCGATGGGGAGGAGACATAGGGCATGACCGGGTTTGACGCCTTCGCCCTGCTCGTCATTCTCGCCTCGGCCGCGGCCGGCTGGGTGCGCGGAGGCACGCGCGAGATCATCACCCTGCTCAGCTTCGTCCTCGCCGCCTTCATCGCGCTGGTGGCACTGCCGCTGACCGCGCCGATCGGGCGGGCCATGATCGACCCCGACTGGGCGGGATCGATCTTCGCGGCCATCGGATCCTTCCTGCTGATTTACTTCGGCATCCGGCTCTTTGGTGCGGCTCTGTCCAAGAAGGCCCAGGCCCATCCGACTCTTGGCGGTGTTGATCGCTTCCTCGGGCTTCTGGTCGGATCGGGTCGTGCGATGGTGCTGTTGGGGGCCATCCACCTGGTCATCGTCGCGGCGCTTCCAGGTGAACGCACGCCACGCTGGCTGTCGGAGGCGACGCTGCGTCCCATCAGCGCCGGGGCCGCCCGGGCGATCCAGATCATCCTGCCGGGTATCGGCCGGGGTGCCGATGCCATCAGCCCCGTTGTCGATTCATCCGTTCGCAGAGGCTTTTCGAACGACGAAGCCTTGCCCCCGGCGCAATCCGGGCCTACCTCGCCGCCTGCCCCCGCCGAGTAGAGTTCTTCGCCTGTCATCGGAGCCGCCACGATGATCAAGCTTGACCACGCCATCGCCGCCCCCGTCGTGCATCGCGAGCACTATCGCGAGGTCGACGACGACCGTCCGCGTCTCGAATGCGGAGTCTGTGGTGTCTGGGGCGCATCCAACGACGAAGCCTCCTCCATTGTGGCGCTGGGCCTGCATGCCCTGCAGCATCGCGGCCAGGAGGCCTGCGGCATCGCCTCGGTGAAGAACGCCCGGTTCCACACCGAGCGCCACATGGGCCATGTCGGTGAAGCGTTCGGCGGAACCGACCTGCCCGAACGGATGCCCGGACCGGCGGCTGTTGGCCACACGCGCTACTCCACCGCCGGCGGCAGCTTCCTGCGCAACATCCAGCCGATGTTCGCCGACCTGGATCAGGGCGGCATCGCCATCGCCCACAACGGCAACCTGACCAACTTCCACTTCCTGCGGAACCAGCTGGTCGGCGAAGGCTCGATCTTCCAGTCGACGTCGGACTCCGAGGTCATCCTCCACCTGATTGCGCGGAGCCGGAAGGCCAAGATCGTCGATCGCTTCATCGACGCGCTCGCCCGCATCGAGGGCGGCTATGCCCTTGTGGCCCAGACCCGCACCAAGATGATCGGTGCCCGCGATCCCCTCGGTATCCGGCCGCTGGTGCTGGGCCAGCTCGGCGACGCCTGGGTCTTCGCGTCGGAGACCTGCGCACTGGACACCATCGGCGCGACCTTCGTGCGCGACATTGAGCACGGCGAGGTCGTGGTGATCGACCACGAGGGCGTGCGCTCGCTCAAGCCCTTCCCGGCCCGCGCCGCCCGTCCCTGCCTGTTCGAGTACGTCTACTTCTCGCGCCCCGATAGCGTCGTAAACGGCCGCTCCGTCTATGGCGTCAGAAAGCGCATGGGCCAGGGCCTCGCCCGGGAACACGCCGTGGAGGCCGACGTCGTCGTGCCCGTGCCGGACTCCGGAGTCCCGGCCGCGCTGGGCTATGCCCAGGAAAGCGGCATCCCCTATGAAATGGGGATCATCCGCAGCCACTATCTGGGGCGCACCTTCATCCAGCCCAGCCAGGGTGCCCGGCAGAAGGGCGTGCGCATGAAGCACAGCCCGAACCGCTCCGTGATCGAGGGCAAGCGAGTCGTCTTGATCGACGACTCCATCGTGCGCGGCACGACCTCGGTGAAGCTGGTCCGCGCCGTCCGCGCGGCCGGGGCCAAGGAAGTCCACCTGCGCTCGGCCAGCCCGCCGATCCTGTGGCCCGACTTCTACGGCATCGACATGCCCGAGCGTGACCAGCTGATCGCCGCCAACAAGTCGATGGACGAGATGCGCGAGTATCTCGAGGTCGACAGCCTGGGCTTCCTCTCGGTCGAGGGCCTGTACCGCGCCATGGGCGAAGACCGCCGCGATCCCGCGAACCCGCAGTTCACCGATCACTATTTCACGGGCGACTACCCGACCCGTCTGCTCGATCGCGAGATCGAGGAAGGTGGCCGCGATGTGACCAGCAAGCAGCTTTCCTTGCTGGTCAGCGCTTAGCGATCACATGATCCAGCTCGGCTACTTCACGCTCGAAACGCCGGACATCGCCAGGGCCAAGGCCTTCTACGGGGCCCTGTTCGGCTGGACCTTCGATGCAGAGTCGTCGAAGGCGACCTATGCCCACGTCGCGAACTCGAATCCTGCCTTCGGCTTCTCAAAGGTCGAGCGGGCCCATGGGCACCCCAACCTCTATTTCACGGTGGATGACGTAGACGCCGTCTGCGCCCGCGTGAGCGCGCTTGGCGGTCGGGCCGCCGTGCCGTCCGACAGCCCGTCTGGACGCTCCGCCGTCGTGCAGGACGATCAGGGCGTCAGCTTCAGCCTGTGGCAGCCCGCGCCGGACTACGTCTGAACGCATGGCGAAACGCGGCGGCTCGCGCTATCAGGCGCCATGATCGAAGACGTGCTTCCGCTTGACGACCGCATTGCCCTGGTGACCGGAGCCTCGCGCGGCATCGGCTATCAGAGCGCGATCGCTCTCGCCCTTGCGGGGGCTCACGTGGTCGCCACAGGCCGGACGCAGGGTGCGCTCGAGGAACTGGACGACGCCATCTATTCGGCCACTGGCCGGCACGCCACGCTGGTGCCCTTCGACCTCGTGGACGGTGGGGGCATAGACCGGCTGGGCGGGGCGATCTTCGGCCGGTTCGGAAAGCTCGACATCTGGGTCCACGCCGCAGCGACGCTGGGTGCCCAGGGCCTGACGCCCGTCAGCCACATCGATCCGCGGGGGTTCGGCAAGATCGAGAAGACCAACTTCACCGCCACCTATCGGCTGATCCGGTCGCTAGAGCCCCTATTGCGCCAGTCCGAAGCGGCACGCGTCATTCACATGACGACGAGCCTCGCGCGCGAGCCCAAGGCCTTCTGGGGCCTCTACGCCGCCACCAAGGCCGGTGCCGAGGCCATGATGCTGTCCTGGGCCGATGAGATTGAGAACACGCGGATCCGCGTCTGCGTGCTGGATCCGGGCCGCATGCGCACGCAGATGCGCGCCCAGGCCTTCCCGGGCGAAGACCCGGAGACCCTGACCCATCCGTCAGAAATCGCCCCGCTCATCGTCGAACTGGCTCGCGGAGACGTCACACCACCCGGGCGGGTCTCGTTCAAGGATTGGAAGGCGGCACTACCGCCCGAAGCGTTGATCTGACGATCAATCGTCGCGGTGAACGCGCTCGCGACGTTCATGCCGCTCCTGGGCCTCGACCGACAGGGTCGCGGTCGGGCGGGCTTCCAGACGGCCCAGGCCGATCGGCTCGCCCGTGTCTTCGCAATAGCCGTAGGAGCCGTCCTCGATGCGGCGCAAAGCGTCGTCGATCTTGGAGATCAGCTTGCGCTGACGGTCACGGGTGCGAAGCTCCAGTGCGCGATCCGATTCCGACGAGGCGCGGTCGACCAGGTCCGGATGGTTCTCGGTCTCGGCCTTCAGATTGACCACCGTGCCCTTGGACTCCCGAAGGATCTCGTCCTTCCAGGCCAGAAGCTTGGATTTGAAGTAGGCCAACTGCCGTTCATTCATGAACGGCTCGTCCTCGGCGGGCCGATAGGCGGCCGGTTCGTCCGATGGGACCGACGTCAAAACGGTCATCGCACTCACATTTTAGAACAACGCCCCCCGTGGCGTTGATCGGCGTATAGGCAGGTCGGAGATTCCCGGCAACACGGTTCTCGTTTCCGTGATCGCGGTGACGCTTGGGTTGAGCCGTCAGCGTGACATTTCTTCATCACCCGAGCCGTCGATCCGGGGATAGCTCCGGGAAAACCGGGTCTTATGCTGCACTGCGGCGAACCTCGGCCTTGGCCAGCTCGACGGCGGCCCTGAGATCGATCTGGTCCAGCAGGCTGCTCAGCGCCGGATCGGGATCCTCGGGCCGTTCCTCTCGCAAGGACCGCGAAAGCCGCTCCAGCGAGGCCTCGCCGCTCTCCCCCGACAGCAGGGCCATCTTGAGCTCATCCAGCCGATCCAGAAGACCGCCGCCGCGACGCACGGCACGACGACGCCGTTCAGTCGCGCTCTCGACGCCCTGCAACGCCATGAGGGCCGAGACGTCGGAGACACCGGAGGTCGAAGCTGCGGCCTGGGCAGGGGCCGCAGCCCCGGCGCTGGTGCCTTGCGCCACACTAAAGCCGCCGGTCGCACGGGCCGGACGGCCCGGCACGGTGGGTCCGGGACCATAGGGGCCGGTGATCTTCATCGCGGGACGCTCCGAGGCATGATCCTACCTTCGGCGAGCGACCGTCACCGTTTGGTTAACGCCCCGGCAGGATTTGCCGGGATCATTACGAGCGAACATCGTAGCCTTATGAAAAATAGTCACTTTCTGTTCGGCACACCTCCTGCATTCGAACTCCCGAACGCGCTGTCGAAAGACCGTCCATGCAGAAGTTGCTCACCGCCCTCCTCGCCCCGCTCGCCGCGTCGCTGGCGCTTGTCGGCCCGGCCTTGGCTCAGTCGCGCATCAAGGACATCGCCTCCATCGAGGGAGTGCGCACCAACCAGCTGGTCGGCTACGGGCTGGTCGTCGGGCTGAACGGGACGGGCGACAGCCTGCGCAACTGCCCCTTCACCCGCCAGTCGCTGGAAGGCATGACCGAGCGGCTGGGCATCAACATCCGCGGGACCAACGCCAACTCCAAGAACCTGGCGGCCATCATGGTGACGGCCGAACTGCCGCCCTTCGCCACGCCGGGCGCCCGTATCGACGTCTCGGTCTCCAGCCTTTGCGATGCCAAAAGCCTGCTGGGCGGGACCTTGCTGGTCACCAGCCTTCAGGGCGCGGACGGCGAAGTCTATGCGGTGGCCCAGGGATCGATCCAGACCGGCTCGGTCTCCGGTTCGGGCGGCTCGGGCTCCTCGGTGACCCGGGGCGTGCCGACGGCGGGCCGTATCGCCTCGGGCGCGACGGTCGAGCGCGAGACCGGCTTCAATCTCGACAGCATGCCGGAAGTTCGCCTGACGCTGCGCAATCCGGACTTCACAACGGCCCAGCGCATCGCGGCCGCGATCAACGCCACCTATCCCGCTACCGCCTTGGCCGAAAACGGCTCGGTGGTGACGCTGCGTCCCCCGCCCTCGCTCGGAATGGCGGCCTTCATCAGCCGGGTCGAGAACATGCCGGTCGCCGTCGACACGCCTGCCCGCGTCATCATCGACGAGGTCAACGGCGTCATCGTCATGGGCGAGAACGTCCGCATCTCCACCGTCGCCATCGCCCAGGGCAACCTGACCATCTCGGTCCAGGAAAGCCCCCAGGTCAGCCAGCCCGCGCCCTTCAGCCAGGGCGAGACCGTCGTCGTCCCGCAGTCCGATGTCACCGTGGAAGAGGAACTGGGTCGCGAGATCCGGCTGGTGAACGGCTCGACCTCGCTTTCGACCCTGGTGGAGGGGCTGAACGCGCTCGGTGTGTCGCCCCGCGACATGATCTCTATCCTGCAGGCCATCAAGGCGGCCGGTGCGCTCCAGGCCGACATCGAGGTGATCTGATGAGCGACCTCGCCGTATCCCCCGCCCTGCTCCAGTCGACGCCCGAGGCCCCCTCAGGCACCGACGCCCGCCGCATGCGCGAGACCGCCGAGCAGTTCGAGGCCTCGTTCCTGTCGCAGATGCTCAAGCCGATGTTCGAAGGCCTGGATACCAACGGCCTGTTCGGCGGCGGTGAGGCCGAGGCGACCTGGCGCAGCTTCCTGATCGACGCCATGGCCCAGCAGACTGTCCGCGCGGGCGGCATCGGCCTGGCAGACACCGTCATGGCCGAAATGATCCGTATGCAGTCCGAACAGACCGCCGGAACCGCCGCATGACCCCCGATTCCGTCACTGCCGCCGCCTATCTGCGCCGCCTGACAGAGTTGACCGACCGGTTGACCGCGCGGCTCGAAATGGAAACCGACGCCTTTGCATCGCGCCGCCCCCAGGACGTCGCATCCGGTCTGGCCGAGACCCAGGAAATGGCTAATGCCTATCGCCGCGAGACCGCCCAGGTGAAGGCCAACCCGGCCCTGATCGCAGCGGCCCCGTCCAATGAACGGACCGCCCTGATTCGCGCCACCGAGGCCTTCGAGGCCGCGCTGGCGATCCACGCGCGCACCGTCGAGGCCGCTCGAAGCATTTCTGAAGGCCTTGTCCGCGCCATCGCCCAGGAGGTCGCCGGGGCCCGTGCGCTTGGAACCGGCTATGGCGCTTCAGGTCAGGCCTATGCGGGTGACAGTCGGGCGGTCACTCTGAACCGCACGGCCTGAGCTTCCCGGCCTTAGAGAGGCCCTAGCGAAGAACGCCGGTAAGCCTCCGTCCCTGGCGCTCGATCGTCACCTCGGACGCTCCAAGTCGGGCCAGCGCCTGTGGAGAGGTCACCGTACGGCCGTTTACTTCACGCACGAGATCACCGGGACGCAGACCGGCCCTGGCCGCATAGCTTCCGCGCTGAACCCTTGTGATCAGCAGCCCCGTGGCGAAGGGATCTCCGCCCAGCCGGTCGGCCAGAGCGGGATTTAGTGCGGCAATCTCCGCACCCGCGAAGGGACCGTCCTGAATCAGCAAACCATCGCCCTTGGCGTCACCGGGCAAGGTCTGAACGCGGGCGTTGATGGTCTGGGTGCTGCCATCGCGTATGATGGTGACAGCTGCTGTGTCGTTGGGGCTCTTGGTGCCAACGCGGAAGTTCAGGCCGTTCTGGTCATTGACCTCCGCTCCGTCGATGGCCGTGATCACATCGCCTTCGCGCAGGCCTGCCCGCGCACCCGGTCCGCCTTCGTAGAGCTCCGTCACGATCAACCCTTGGGGTCGGGACAGTCCCAGCGAGCGGGCGATGGCAGCCGTTACGCTTTCGCCCTTCACGCCAAGCCACGGCCGCACGACCACACTCTCGCCGCCCAACGCGGAATCGACCACGCGCCGCACCATCGAGGCCGGCACCGCGAAGCCTACGCCGGCCGAGGACCCCGACCGCGAGAAGATGGCCGTGTTGATGCCGATCAGGTCGCCGTCCATGTCGACTAGGGCCCCGCCGGAGTTGCCCGGATTGATCGCCGCGTCGGTCTGGATGAAGGAGCCCGAGTCCGAAATGCCTGTCTCGGTCCGGTTCAGCGCCGAGATGATGCCGTTGGTCACCGTCTGGCCCACGCCGAACGGGTTGCCGATGGCCAGCACCAGATCGCCGACCTCCTGTTCCTCGCGGTCGTCGATGGCCAGCACTGGCAGCTGTTCTGTCACGCCCTGAAGCTGGAGCACGGCGATGTCGCTGCGCTCGTCAGCCAGGATGATCTCGGCCGGGAACTCGCGCCGGTCGTTCAGGACCACCCGAATCTGCTGGGCTCCGGCGATGACGTGGTTGTTGGTCACAACGATCCCGTCCGAGCGGACGATCACGCCCGACCCGGCGGACTCTGCCACGCGCTCACGCGGAATGCCGCCGCCGAAAAACTGGAAGAAAGGGTCGGCCTGGACCCGCTGGATCGCCCGGGCCGAAATGTTGACCACGGCCGGCGCCGCCTCGCGTACGACCGGCGCGAAGCTCTGCTTCATCGACGTGGCGTCTGTCGGGGCCTGGCGCTCGGTGGGCTCGGCGAAGACCCCGTCCTGCGCCCTTGAGCTGTTGGCGTTGCCGCAGGCGGCCAGCGTCAGGGCCACGGCGATGGCGAGAGTCGAGGTCTTCATGGCATTCCAGCTTGGCATCATGGACAGGTCTATATCTGTCGCGCTTTCGGGCCGCTTCAAGGCGTCAGGATTTCAACGCGGTCAGACGTTGCGAAAGCTTAATGCCGCGGCGACTTGTCCTGTGTCCCCGGGACGGGAGACACTCCGGATCAAATCCAGGAGATGCTCATGTCCCGCAAGTCCGTTGCCGCCGCCGCCTTTGCAGGCCTGATGATCGCCTTTCCTGCCCTGTCGCAGGACGCCCCAGGCGGCGAATACGCCGACGCTCTCCAGCGGATGATCACGGAAACAGCCGCCGGGACCTGTCCCGAAGACGTCATGGGGGCCGAGCTTCTGGCCGCCTGCCAGCAACAGCTGGCCCAGATGTCGGCGGGCCTCGCCAGCCTCGGTGCCATCGAGAGCGTGACCTTTGTCCGCGCGGAGGAAACGCCAAACGGCCGGGTGGAAGTTTACACGGTGCGCTTCGCCTCGGGCCAGGCCCTTAACTGGGGCATCGGCGGCCTTCAGGATGGCAAGTACACGGTCGCCTACGCTGGCGGGGCCTAAGCCTCCCGGGTGAGGCGAGACCGTCTGCGTCTGGCGCGCAAGACCGCATCCGACCTGTCGAAAGCTTAATCCGCCGCTGCTTGCCCCTGCCCCAAGGCCTTGCAAAGGTTCGACCATGACCTCGGTGATTGAAACACGCGGCCTGACCAAGACCTACGGGTCGGTGCGGGCCCTGGACGGGCTCAGCCTCAGCATTCCGCGCGGCGGGGTTTATGGCGTGCTCGGGCCCAACGGTGCGGGCAAGTCGACCCTGTTCCGGATCCTGCTTGGCCTGATCCGGCCGACCGCGGGCGACGCCTCGGTCATGGGCGGCGCGGTCGGTGATGTGGCGTCCTCGCGGCGCATGGGCTCCATGATCGAGACCCCGCGGTTTCCGCCCTTCATGACGGCCCGCCAGGTGCTGGAGTGGTTGTCGGCCGCACACGGACTGACCGCCGATGCCGCGCGCGTCTCGGGCTGGCTGGAGCGAGTCGGTCTGGCCGAGGCTGCCGACCGCAAGGTACGCGGGTTCTCGGTCGGAATGCTTCAGCGGCTCGGCGTCGCCGCCGCCCTGATCACCGAGCCTGAGCTGGTCATCCTCGACGAACCGACCAGCGGCATGGACCCGCCCGGCATCCAGGAGATGCGGGCCCTGATCCGGTCCCTGTCCGAACGCGACGGCATCACCGTGATCCTGGCCAGCCACCAGCTGCTGGAGGTCCAGCGCGTCTGCGACCGGGTGGCCATCCTGAACCGGGGCAAGCTGGTGCGCGAAGGCCTGGTCTCGGAACTGACCGCCTCCGGCGAACGGCTGAGGCTGTCGGTGACGCCGATCTCGAAGACGCTGGAGATCGTGTGGAGCCTGGCCGGCGCCTCGGCCGTGCTGGAAGCCGACGCCGTCATGGCCACCCTGCCCCGCGCCGACGTCCCCGCCCTGATGCGCGCCCTGGTCCAGGGCGGCGTCGACATCGACGAGGCCCGCTGGATCGGCGCCGATCTGGAGAGCGTCTTCATGAGCGAGACCGGCTCCGTGCAACACCCGGAGACGATCCATGCTGGCTGATGCAATCTTCTCCGAGGCCTACCGCTTCACCAAGAACCGCATGGCGGTGTTCTGGTCAGTGCTGTTCATGCCGGTACTGTTCGTCGCCGGCGGCTTGATTTTTCACGCTCTCAACAAGAGCCGCAGCGCGGAGCTGGCGGCGGCCGCCGCTCTGCCGCCCGCCCTCGAGGGCAGCGCGCCCGTCAATCTGATGGACGGCGTCGGTGTGGCCGTGGGTCAGATCGCCAATGGAGGCATCCTCGTCTTCCTGTTGATCGCCGCAGCGACCCTGTACGCTGGCGACTATCGCTGGGAGACTTGGCGGCTGATCAGCGCCCGCAACAGCCGACTGAACCTGCTGCTTGGAAAGGTCGCAGTCTTCAAGCTGACGGCGCTCGCCGCCATGACCGCCTTCCTGATCGCCGGAGTGCTGTTCAGTCTCGGCGAGGCCCTGATCTACGCAAAGCCCGTCACCATCGACGGTTCGGGGTTCGACGCCGGCCAGTTCGTTCTGCTCATGCTTCTGGGCCTCGTGCGGATCGTGCAGTACGCGATGATCGCCCTGCTCGCCGCGGTGGTCACGCGCTCGCTGCTGGCCGCTCTCTTCGTCCCGCTCATGCTCGGCTTCGCGCAGTCGCTCTTCGGTGGACCCGGTCTGGCCCTGTTGGGATGGGAACCGTCCCTGTGGCAGTCCCAGCTCCTGCTTCCGGGCCTCGCCTACGACACGCTGAAGGCTGCGATCGGCGGCGCGCCGGGTCAGCCCGACGGGATCGTTCTCAAGGCATCGATCAGCCTCGCCCTGTGGACCCTTGCCCCCCTCGCCGCCGCCATCGCCTGGTTCAATCGGCAGGACCTGTCGAAGGAATAGGCGGCCCCGGACTGACGGTGCCTTCGGCGACAAGCCAGTCGCGGAAGGCGTCGACGGAGGCGTCCGGTCGACCCTCCGGTCTCAAAAAGACGAATTTCGAGGGACGCTCTGCGAAACCGAAAGGCGCGACCAGCCGACCTGCTGCGACATCGGGGGCCACGAAGGCCCATGGCGCGATGGCTGCGCCCATGCCTGCAACTGCGGCCTCGATCATGGAGTTGTTGTGCTGGAACTCCCGCTCCTGCGGGGCGGGAGGCAGGCTCACACCGACAAGTTCGCTCCATACGGCCCAGCTCTCCCGGAAGGTGGAGGCGTGCAGGCGCGGCAGCCGGCCGAGGGCCTCAAGGGTCATACCGGGCGGAGTCACCGCGGGGGCACCGACCGGCCCCTGATACTGGGGCAGAAAGGGTGTCGCCTCCTGTCGCTTCGCCTCCTGACCCGGGTTGAATATGCGGATCGCGCCGTCGATCCGGTCCTTGGCGAAATCGACGGCGGCGTAAGACTCCGACACCTTCACGCGGATTTCGGGACGCAAGGCCATGAAGCCCGGCAAGCGCGGGATCAGCCATTTCAGCGCGAAGGTGCCGAGGCAGGAAATCTCGATCTCGCGCCGGTCGTCCCGGCGAGCAGCGTCGACGCCGTCGGTGATGGTCGCGAAGGCGGCGGTCAGGCGGGCGGCCAGTTCAGCGCCGGCGGGCGTCAAAGTCAGGCGATGGCGCGGCCCGACGACGAGCACGACACCGAGATGTTCCTGCAGCGCCGCGACCTGCCGGCTGACGGCACCGTGGGTGACGCAGAGCTCGGCCGCCGCGGCCGTCATCCCGCCGTGGCGCGCGAAGGCCTCGAAGGCGCGAAGGGCGTTGAGCGGTGGCGGGGCAACGGAAGTCATGTGATCTCAGCTCACAGGCTTCCGCCGGTTTAATCGATTTCGGCGCGCAGGCAATTCGGATTGAAGCTGCTCGATGCCCCTGTTCGACAAAGACCCGCCCCCGCCCCGCCGGACCCTGTGGGATCGCATCCTCTATGTCATCGCCGCTATCGCGATCTGGGCCGCCGTCCTCTACTGCGCCCTGACCTAATCCTCCTCCGGCGCGCCGAGGGGGAAGTAGTCGCGATAAGGCCGCGCCTCGTCGAGCGCGCGCGCATAGGACGGCCGGGCGAGCAGGCGGCGGCGGTAGGCCAAGAGGTGGACGTGCGCCTTCGGGATCGCGTTGGTCCAGTGGGCATAGAGGAGGCCCGGCGCCGCGCCGCAGTCGGCCAGGGTGAAGACCTCGCCCGCCGCCCAGGTCCGGTCCGCCATGACGTCATTCAGCCAGGCGTAGGCGGTCTCCAGCTTCGCCCGCGCCTCGGCGTCGATGATCGGGTCACGGTCCGCCTCGGGGCGCAGGCCGTTGTAGATGATGCGCTGCTGACTGGCCTGCAGGTGGTTGTCGAAGACCCGGTCCATGAACCGTGTCTCCAGCGCCAGGTCCGGATCGGTCGGGATCATCGGCGTCGCCGGCGAGATCTGATCAAGCCGTTCGATGATGATCGAGGCCTCGGCGAAGCGGCGGTGACCCTCCTTCAGCACCGGGAACTGGCCGAAGGGCCACAGGGCCCGGTGCTCGGCCATCGCCCCCTCGCTCTCCAGCAGCCGCTGTTCGAACGGCAGGTCCTTCTCGTAGAGGGCGACGATGGCCTTCTGGCAGTAGGAGGAGAAAGGGTGGCTGTAGAGGATCAGATCGGTCACAGGCGTTTCTCCATTCAGACATTGCAGCGGGCATAGGGCGTCGGCTGAGGCGGCAGGTCGAAGAAGCCGAACCGGCTGGAGCGGGCGATGGCGTGGGTCTGGGCGCTGCTGGTCTCCAGATACAGACGCTGCGTCCCGGCGGCACCGGGCGTAGGCCTCCAGCAGTCGACGGCCGAAAAAGCGAAAGGGCGACCCGATCGCTCGGGCCGCCCTTCAATAGCTCAAGCGTAGCATCGAAGCCTACGCTTCGTCGTCGCCCTCGAAGGACATGACCGGACCAGAGTCCAAGCCCTTGGCGTCGACATCGCGATCGACGAACTCGATCACGGCCATCGGGGCGTTGTCGCCATGGCGATAGCCAGCCTTCATGATGCGGATATAGCCGCCGTTGCGGTCGGCGTAGCGCGGGCCGATCGTCTCGAACAGCTTGCCGACCTGGGTCACGTCGCGGACCTGGCTGATGGCCTGACGGCGAGCGTGCAGATCGCCCTTCTTGCCGAGCGTGACCAGCTTCTCGACGAAGGGCCGCAGCTCCTTGGCCTTGGGCAGGGTCGTCGTGATCTGCTCATGCTTGATCAGCGAGGCGGCCATGTTGGCGAACATGGCCTGGCGATGGCTGACCGTGCGGCCGAGCTTGCGATAGGCGGCGCCGTGGCGCATCGGGGTCTCTCCTACTCCAGCCCTGGTTTCCGGTGACCGGACCTTGGACTGTTCTCATTCTAACCGCCCCGACATTCTCCTCATCGGAGACGGGCGGAGGGTTGAAACTAGATCTGGTCGTCGAACTTCTTGGCCAGATCTTCGATGTTTTCGGGCGGCCAGTTCGGCACATCCATGCCGAGCGAAAGCCCCATGGAGGTCAGGACCTCCTTGATCTCGTTCAGCGATTTGCGGCCGAAGTTCGGGGTGCGAAGCATCTCGCCCTCGGTCTTCTGGATCAGGTCGCCGATGTAGACGATGTTGTCGTTCTTCAGGCAGTTGGCCGAGCGGACCGACAGCTCCAGTTCGTCGACCTTCTTCAGAAGGGCCGGGTTGAACGGCAGGTCCGGCTTGCCTTCCGAAGCCTCGACGGCCTTCTTGGGCTCTTCGAAGGTGATGAAGATCTGCAGCTGGTCCTGAAGGATGCGCGACGCATAGGCCACGGCGTCCACGGGGCTCACGGCACCGTTGGTTTCGACTTCCATCACCAGCTTGTCGTAGTCGAGCGACTGGCCCTGACGGGTCGGCTCGACGCGATAGGCGACGCGCTTGACCGGCGAGTACAGGGCATCCACCGCGATCAGGCCGATCGGGGCGTCTTCCGGACGGTTGAATTCCGAAGCCACATAGCCCTTGCCGTTCTGAACGGTCAGTTCCATGCGGATCGAGGCACCGTCGTCCAGGGTGCAGAGCACGTGGTCGGGGTTCAGAACCTCGATGTCGGCCGGCGCGTCGATCTGGCCGGCGGTCACCGGGCCGGGACCAGTGGCACGCAGCGTCATGCGCTTCGGGCCTTCGGCGTGCATGCGCAGCGCCAGCTGCTTGATGTTCAGCACGATGTCGACGACGTCCTCGCGCACGCCTTCCAGCGACGAGAACTCGTGCACCACGCCGTCGATCTGGATGGCCGTCACGGCCGCGCCTTGCAGCGACGACAGAAGCACGCGACGCAAGGCGTTGCCGAGCGTCACCCCAAAGCCGCGCTCCAGAGGCTCGGCCACCAGACGCGCCTTGCGTTGCGCGTCGGAACCCAGCTCGATCTGCGGCTTCTCGGGACGGATCAGCTCTTGCCAGTTACGTTCGATCATAGGTGTCCCTAACGAGTGTCGCCGGTCCCCCTCACCTCGTCAGGAAGAGGCGGGACCCGCGGAGAATAAGGTCGGCGGCGGTCTTGGAAGCGGCGCTTAGACGCGGCGACGCTTGGGCGGACGGCAACCGTTGTGCGGCATCGGCGTGACGTCGCGGATGGTCGTGATGGTCATGCCCACGGCCTGAAGCGCGCGCAGCGCCGACTCGCGGCCGGAACCCGGACCCGAGACGTTGACTTCCAGGGTGCGGACGCCGTGTTCGGCGGCCTTCTTGCCAGCGTCTTCGGCAGCCATCTGGGCGGCGTAGGGGGTCGACTTGCGCGACCCCTTGAAGCCCATGTGCCCGGCCGACGACCAGGAGATAGCGTTCCCCTGCGCGTCGGTGATGGTCACCATCGTGTTGTTGAACGAGGCGTTCACGTGGGCGACGCCCGAGGTGATGTTCTTGCGCTCGCGCTTCTTTACGCGACCCGGTTCCTTGGCCATCAGCTAGCTCTCTTACTTCTTCTTGCCGGCGATCGGCTTGGCGGGACCCTTGCGGGTGCGGGCGTTGGTGTGGGTGCGCTGGCCGCGGACCGGCAGGCCCTTGCGGTGACGCAGGCCACGGTAGCAGGCCAGGTCCATCAGACGCTTGATGTTCATCGACGTCTCGCGACGCAGGTCGCCCTCGACGGTGTGGTCCTTGTCGATGGTCTCGCGGATCTGCAGGACCTCGGCGTCGGTCAGCTGGTTGACCCGGCGCGAGGCCTCGATGCCGACCTTCTCGGTGATCTCCTGGGCGGACTTGGGTCCGATGCCATGGATGTACTGCAGCGCGATGACGACGCGCTTGTTGGTCGGGATGTTGACGCCAGCGATACGGGCCACGAAGCTCTCCAGATACGCGTTTCCGGACGCAATAAACGCTCCGGTCAACAGACCAGGAGCGTGGCGCCCTTCGCGGGAAGCGCGCCTTATACAGGTGATTCAGGTTCCGTCAACGCCCGTTGACGGCTCGCAGTGCCAGCAGCCCTCCGCGCCGATCGGACTGCCCGACGGCGTGGGCGTCTCGATGCGGTTTTCCTCCAGCACCTGATCCATGCGCTCGGGTTCGGCGATCAGCTCGGCCAGGAGGTTGTCATGGGCCCTCTGGATCGAATCCGAAGCGCGCGACTCCTCCAGACGTTCCGATAGCAAGTTCAGACGGTCCTCGACGACGGCAGCCATCGTGGCCGACACCTCGTCAGACCGCAGCAAGCCGGCGAGCGTCAAGACGGTACGCGCCTGCACCCGCCGCGCCGGCTCGGCCAGTCGGCCGGCGGTCGGGCGGAAGGCCGTGTCGATCAGAGTGTCGATGGTCTCGGTCAGGCCCAGCGCGGACGGGTCGCGCCGCTCCACGTCCGCCAATCTCTCGACCCGACGAGGTGCCAGGAGCGCGTTCAACGTCGTGTCGGCGGCGGCCTCGGCGGCGCTGCCGGCATCGAACAGCTGGCCCTGACGGGTGGCGAAGAGTTCGATGTCGTGCTGGGGATCGCTATCGCCCGACTGCTGGGCGGCGAGCAGCGAAAGCAGGGGTTCGGGCAGGTCAAGCTCGGCGGGGTCGAGCGTGGTCATCAGAGCCTGCAAGGCGGCCCTCTGCTGCTCCGCCGCAACGGGAGGGGCAGACTCGCGGCCGTCGCCTGTGACCGGATAGCTGTAGTCGAGGCCACCGATCAGCTTGGCGGTGGCGTCCACCTGATAGCGATGGAACAGGTAGATCGGCACGATGCGGCGGCGCAGGTCGTTGACGGCGGACCCCTGCGGCAGGGCACCGAGGCCGAAGCGATCCAGTGCGATGCGGCGCACCCGCATCATGTGGTTCAACTCCTCGACCGGATCGGAGCCGTTGTCCCACAGGCTTCCCCACGGCTGGGCATCACCGCCCACACGGGCGTCACCGTCCGAAACGAATCGCAGACGCCCGGCCCCTTCCCTCGCCCGTCGGTCAAGTTCAGCCAGATCGGCATCGGCATAGAGCCAGTCGATGGCGAAGCGGTCCCAGTCGCCAACGCCGACCCCATAGGCCTCCGAGAAGTCCAGCTGATCGCCGTCCACCCGGATCAGGGGTACCGGGTAGTCCATGACCGAGGCCCGGTCCTGGGTAGAGGCGGCGAAATTATGCAGCAGGCCAATGGCGTGGCCTACTTCGTGCGCCGAGAGCTGGCGGATCCGGGCCAGCGCCACCTCGCGCGGGTCATTCGGTCCTCCGGTCCCGGTCTGGTCTGCGCCGACCAGGCCTTCGAAGATCAGCATGTCCTGGCGGATGCGCAGTGAGCCCAGCAGCACGCTGCCCTTGACGATCTCACCCGTGCGGGGATCGACGACGCTCTGGCCATAGGACCAGCTGCGAGTCGCCCGGTTCACCCAGTTGATCACATTGTAGCGGGCATCCAGCGGATCCAACCCTTCGGGCATCACCTCGACTCGGAAGGCGTCGACATAGCCCGCGCGGTCGAAGGCCTCGGCCCACCACTGGGCTCCCTCGACCAAAGCCGTCCGGATCGGCTCGGGTGCAGCGCGGTCGACGTAAAAGACGATGGGCTCCACAACGGTCGAGCGGGCCGTTGTTGGATCGGTCTTGACCAGACGAAAGCGATTGGCGACCCGGCTGACGATCGGTTCGTCCAGCGGGGCCGAGAAGTCGGTGATGACCGTCGACATCGCCCCTGTGCGCGGGTCGTAGGCGCGCGGCTGATAGTTGTCGTCGGGCAAGCGGATGAAGCTGTGGCGCACGGTGAAGGTGGCCATGCGGCTGTCCGGTGCGATCTGGTTCAGCACCCGGCCGGGGTTGTCGACGCTGAACGTCAGGCGCGCTTCCAGCTCGACGTTGTCCGGAAACGCCCGGGCCTGCGAAGGATCGATCAGGGTCAGGTCGGAGACGGGGCGCAGCGTCCCCTGTCCCGACCGCGCCAGCGACGGCGCGATGCCGTGGGCGTCACGGGTGACGAAGCTGGAGATGTCGATCAGGACCGCGCCGTCGGGCGACGTGGCGATGACCTCTCCGGACCAGATCGACGAGCCGACGAAGGCGTCCCGCGCTGCGGCCTGTTCCTCAGGCGAGCCCTGGCTGGCGCGGTAGCGGGGGTTCTCGAACTCGGCGATCACGCGCCGCCCGATCCGGCGGAAGGCGAGAATGTTGGTTGGCCCGATCTGCGCGCGGTCCAGCCCGGTGACGGCCGAGCCGACGCCGGTCCGCAGCGCCGTGTGATGGATGACGCGGGCGAGGACGCCGTCGGAGGCCGCAGCCGGCAGCTCCATCAGCACCCGGCCGCCGGCCTGGTCGACAAAGATAGGCAGAAGACCGTCCTGTCGGACCAGGTTCTGTATGGTCTGGCTGTAAGAGGCCGGAGCGGTCTGTGCTGAGACGGTTACCGGCGCACCGAGCGCGAGGATGAGAGCGAGCGCCGTCGCCGCCGTGCTGATCCGAACCATCCCGTTCCCCTTGCCTGAGCTGGCTGCCATTTGGCGGGGTTCATCGGCTCAGGTCAAACGACGGATCAGCGTTGCCGACCGAACTCGACGAAGACCGTAACGCGGAAATCGTCAACCACCCGTCCCGAGGCGGTGACGGGCGGGCGAAACCGGAAATGGGTCTCGGCGATGCGCACAGCCGCATCGCCAAACGCCAGCCCCTCGGGTCTTTCCTCGACGATGCGGCAGCGCTCAAGCCGTGTGTCGGGCCGGATCACGCAGTTGACGGCCGCTCGTCCGGGGATCCGGCGTCGCCGTGCCTCCGGGGGCACAAAGGCCATGATCTCGCCGTTGGAGGCCCCGCGCAGGATCTGGGCACCCAGACCCGATCCCGGACCATCCCCGTCGCCGATACCAGAGCCGACCCCGCTCCCCTGCCCTCCCTGACCTGGACCGGGATCGGGCCCAGCTTTTTCAGCCGCACCGATGATGATCGTCGGCTCCGGTGCCGGTGTCGGCGGTGCCACAGGCAGTTCGGGCGGCAGGCGCGGCGGATCAGGCGGGCGATTGACGCGTGACGCCGCAGCGGGCGCTCCACCGCCTGATCTGGCCGCAGGCTCGGGATCCACAGGAGGCGGGGGTGGCGCGATCTCGAACAGCTCGACCGAGATCGGGACCAGGGCCACCGGCGGTGCAGGAGGAGCGCCGACAAGGCCCAGGAGCGCGAACAGTCCGGCGTGCGCGAGGGCGACGCCTGCGATCACGCCATAGCGTCGATACCGGCCTCTGGGTCTGGCTGGTTTTTCTGTGATCACGCCGCCTCCCGATACCTGCCGGAAACGGGTGAAACGGCCACGCTGTTCCGACCGATCAGCCGGCCGGGCCGTCCATGGCCGCATCGATGGCAGCGGCGACGCTTTCGATCGAGCCCATGCCGTCAACTTCGGTCAGGAGGCCCTTGTCGGCATAGTAGGGCAACAGCGGCGCTGTGTTGCGATTGTAGGCCTCGAGACGGACCTTGAAGCTTTCCGGGTTGTCGTCCGGACGACCCTGGTCGGCATAGCGCTTGGCGATACGGTCCATCAGGGCGGCGTCATCGACCTTGAGACGCACCACGTGGTCAATCTGCTTGCCGAGCTTGGCCAGCATGGCGTCCAGAGCCTCGGCCTGGGGCACAGTCCGGGGGAAGCCGTCGAAGATGGCTCCACCTGCGTCCTCAGCTTCCTTGAGGCGTGCCTCGATGAGGGCGATGACGATGGCATCGGAGACGAGCTCGCCGCGCGACATGATCGCCTGGCATTCCAGACCCAGCTTGGAGCCGGACGCAATGGCCTCGCGCAGCATGTCACCGGTCGACAGCTGGACCATGCCGCGCTGCTCGACCAGGCGCTTGGCCTGGGTACCTTTGCCGGCCGCAGGGGGCCCGAACAGGATCAGGTTCATGTCGGACGCCCCTTCTCGAAGACCTAGCGACGCACAGGCGCGGGCGCGCCACGTCCGCCGCGACCCCGTAGCTTGGCCTTCTTGATGAGGCCTTCGTACTGGTGGGCCAGCAGCTGGGACTGGATCTGCGCGACGGTATCCATGGTCACAGAGACGACGATCAGGATCGAGGTGCCGCCGAAGTACAGGCTGTTGCCCATCTGCGAGACCAGGATTTCCGGCAACAGGCAGACGGCGGTGATGTAGGCCGCGCCAATGACCGTCAGGCGGGTCAGGACGTAGTCCAGATACTCGGCTGTCCGCTTGCCCGGTCGGATCCCCGGCAGAAAGCCACCGTACTTCCTCAGGTTCTCGGCCGTGTCCTCCGGATTGAAGGTGATCGAGGTGTAGAAGAAACAGAAGAAAATGATCAGGGCCGCATACAGGACCATGAACACTGGCTGCCCGTGCGACAGCTGACCCGTCACGAACGGCAGCCAGCTCATCCAGCCCGGCAGGTCGGCCGTGGCCGTCATCTGGGCGACAGTGGTCGGCAGCAGCAGCAGCGACGAGGCGAAGATCGGCGGGATCACGCCCGCGGTGTTCACCTTCAGCGGCAGGAAGCTGCGCTCCCCGCCCGCCATGCGGTTGCCTTCCTGCCGCTTGGGATACTGGATCAGCAGGCGGCGCTGAGCACGTTCCATGAAGACGATGAAGACCACGGTCGCCACCGCCAGAACGGCGATGAACAGCAGCACAAAGGCCGACATCTGGCCTTGCTGCGCCAGACCGAGCAGACGGGCGATGGTACCGGGCAGAAGGGCGACAATGCCCGCGAAGATGATCAGCGAAATGCCGTTGCCGACGCCACGCGCCGTCACCTGCTCGCCGAGCCACATCAGGAACATGGTCCCGCCCGTCAGCGACACGACCGTCGTGACAATGAAGAACAGACCCGGTTCATCGACCAGACCCGGCTGGGCGTTCAGGCCAACGGCGATGCCGAAGGACTGAGCCAGCGCCAGAGCGACGGTCAGATAGCGGGTATACTGGTTCAGCTGCTTGCGGCCGCTCTCGCCGCCTTCCTTCTTCAGCTTCTCCCACGGCGGATACACCGAGCCCATCAGCTGCACGATGATCGACGCCGAGATGTAGGGCATGACGTTCAGGGCGAAGACGGCCATCCGCTCAACGGCACCGCCCGAGAACATGTTGAACATGTCGAGCACGCCCCGCTGGCCGTCCGGATCCTGGAAAAACTGCAGGAAGGCCTGGGAGTTGATCCCAGGGATCGGAATATAGGTGCCCAGTCGATAAACCAGCAGCGCCAGCAGGGTGAACAGCAGGCGCTTGTGCAGCTCGGTCGCCTTGGCGAACGAGCCCATGTTCATATTCGCAGCGAGTTGTTCGGCGGCCGAAGCCATGTGTCGTTACCCCGACTGATCAGAACGCGGCGTGATCAAGGATAATCCGACGCCGTCGTCCAGATAGGCGACCGGCGGCCTCTTGGGGAGACCGCCGACGCTTTATTGTTACGCCTTGGTGGCGGCGGTGCGCTTGGCGCGGGCCGAAACCTTGTTGGCGTCGCCCTTTGGAGCCTTCGGCGCCGGGGCCTTGCCCTTGGCAGCGTTGCGCTTCTCGACACGGGCAGCGGCCTTGGCTTCCGCCTCGATGCGCTGCTCGACGACCGAGCCACCGGCGGCTTCGATCGCGGCCTTCGCACCGGCTGAGGCCGACCACACGACCAGGTTCAGCTTGGACTTCACCTCACCCGTGCCCAGCAGACGCACACCGTCCTTGGTGCGGCGGATCACGCCGGCGACCACCAGGGCGTCGCCGTTGATCTCGCTCTTGGCATCCAGCTTCTTGGCGTCGACGGCGTCCTGCAGACGCCACAGGTTCACCTCAGCCAGCTTCAGCGCGTTCGGATTGTTGAAGCCACGCTTGGGCATGCGCATGTAGAGCGGCATCTGGCCGCCTTCGAAGCCGCCGATGGCGACGCCCGAACGCGACTTCTGGCCCTTGACGCCGCGACCCGCGGTCTTGCCCTTGCCGGAGCCCGGGCCCCGGCCAACGCGCATGCGCTTCTTGTGGGCACCTTCGTTGTCGCGGATTTCATTCAGTTTCATGTGCCTGATCCTTTCGGGTTCTAGCGCCCGCTGCAGCAGCGGACTCGGCGTTGAAATGAGGAGGGGCCGCTTCTAGGCGGCCCCTGTCAGTCGTGCAAGTCGAGGTCGGCAGGCGACCTCGGCCCGCTTACTTTTCGACGATCTCGGTCAAGTGGGCGACCTTGGCGATCATGCCCCGAACCGACGGCGTGTCCTCGAGCGTACGCTCGCGGCCGACGCGGTTCAGACCCAGACCCATCAGGGTGGCGCGCTGGTCCGACTTGCGACGGATCGGGCTGCCGGTCTGACGAACGGTCACGGTCGCATTTTCTTTCTTCGCCATGTGATTCAGGCCTCCACGGCTTCAGGCGCGGCCTCGACAGCCGAGGCCCCGTCGTTGCGGCGGCCCATCAGGTCAGCGACCTTCTTGCCACGCTTGGAGGCGACCTGACGCGGCGAGGACTGAACCTTCAGGGCCTCGAAGGTCGCGCGGATCATGTTGTAGGGGTTGGACGAGCCAGTCGACTTGGCGACCACGTCCTGGACACCCAGGGTTTCGAGCACGGCGCGCATCGGACCGCCGGCGATGACGCCGGTGCCCGGAGGGGCCGCACGCATCATGATCTTGCCGGCGCCCCAACGGCCCGAGCCGTCGTGGTGCAGGGTGCGGTTCTCGCGCAGCGGGACCCGGATCATGGTCTTCTTGGCTTCCTCGGTCGCCTTGCGGATGGCCTCAGGCACTTCGCGCGCCTTGCCATGACCGAAGCCGACGCGGCCCTTGCCGTCGCCGACGACCATCAGGGCCGCGAACGAGAACCGGCGGCCGCCCTTCACGGTGGCGGCGACGCGGTTGATGTGCACCAGCTTCTCGACGATGTCCGAGTCCGGACCGTCGACGACAGGGGCGTTGGAGTTGCGGTTATCGCGACGGTCGCGGCGTTCGCCGCCTTGTCCGCCGCCGCGCTGGGGAGCTTGGGCCATCTGTCGGTCCTTAGAAGTTCAGGCCGGCTTCACGCGCGGCATCCGCCAGCGCCTTCACCCGTCCGTGATAGATGTAGCCGCCGCGGTCGAAGACCACGTCCTTGACGCCCTTTTCGATGGCGCGTTGGGCGACCAGCTTGCCGATCGCGGCAGCCGCCTCGACGTTGGAGCCCTTGGTGACGCCCGCCTTGTCGCCTTCCAGCGACGAGGCCGAAGCCACGGTGATGCCCTTGGCGTCGTCGATGACCTGGGCCGAGATGTTCTTGTCGGAACGATGGACCGACAGACGCAGGCGGCCGTTGGCCACCGCCTTGAGGCGGCGACGGGTGCGCTCGGCGCGACGCTTGGCGTTTTCCTTGAGGGTCGTGGCCATGGCTTACTTCTTCTTGCCTTCCTTGCGGCGGACCTTTTCGCCGGCATAGCGGACGCCCTTGCCCTTGTAGGGCTCCGGCGGACGCAGCTTGCGGATGTTGGCGGCGAGCTCGCCGACCACCTGCTTGTCCGGACCCGAGATCTTGATCTCGGTCTGCTTCGGCACGGCGAAGGTGACCCCGGCCGGAGCCTTGATGTCGACTTCGTGCGAGAAGCCCAGCTGCAGCGACAGGTCGTTGCCCTTCATGGCGGCGCGATAACCCACGCCGACCAGTTCAAGCGAACGCTCGAAACCGGTGGTGACGCCGGTGACCATGTTGTCGACCAGAGTCCGCGACAGGCCCCACATGGCGCGCGAGCGCTGGTTGTCCTGGCGGATGGTGAGGTTCAGCTCACCGTTTTCCTGGGTCAGCTCGACCTCTTCAGCCAGGGTCCACGAACGCTCGGCCTTGGGGCCTTTCACGGTCACGGTCTGGCCGTCGATGGTGACGGTCACGCCTTTCGGCACGATGATGGGACGTTTTCCGATACGGGACATCTTAGTAGACCCTGCAGAGGACTTCGCCGCCGACGTTGGCGTCGCGGGCTGCGGCGTCGGACATGACGCCCTTGGAGGTCGACAGGATCGAGATGCCCAGGCCGTTCTTGACCGGCTTCAGGTCGCTGATCGCCGAATAGACGCGGCGGCCCGGCTTCGAGACGCGGGCGATCTCGGCGATCACCGGCTGGCCGTCGAAGTACTTGAGCTCGATCTCGAACTGCGGGAACTCACCCGGGTTCTGGACCAGATTGTAGCCACGGATGTAGCCCTCGTCCTGCAGCACGTCGAGGACGCGCTGGCGCAGGCGGGACGCCGGCGTCAGGACCTTGGAACGCTTGCGCATGGCCGCGTTCTTCATGCGGGCGATCATGTCGCTCAGGGGATCGTTGATCATCATATCTGTCGCTCCCCTTACCAGCTGGACTTGGTCAGGCCCGGGATCTGACCCAGGTTGCCGAGCTCACGCAGGGCGATACGGCTCATCTTGAGCTTGCGGTAGAAGGCGCGCGGACGACCCGTCACCTCGCAGCGGTTGCGGATGCGGACAGCTGCCGAGTTGCGCGGCAGTTCGGCCAGCTTCAGGCGGGCGTCGAAACGCTCTTCCAGCGGCAGGCTCTCGTCGTTCGCGGTCGCCTTCAGGGCGGCGCGCTTCGCGGCATACTGCGCAACCTTGGCCTTAACCATTTCGTTGCGGTTTACGGCGCTTTTCTTAGCCATTGTGCTTTTCCCTTCCCGCTCAGTTCTTCACGAACGGGAACTTGAACTCGGTGAGAAGCGCGCGCGCCTCGTCATCGGTCTTGGCCGTGGTGCAGACGATGATGTCCATGCCCCACATCTGGTCGATCTGGTCGTAGTTGATCTCCGGGAACACGATGTGCTCCTTCAGACCCATGGCGTAGTTGCCGCGACCGTCGAACGACGTCGGCTTCAGGCCCCGGAAGTCCTTCACGCGCGGCAGGGCGATCGTGATCAGACGGTCCAGGAACTCATACATCTGGTCGCCGCGCAGCGTGACCTTGCCGCCCACGACCATGCCTTCGCGCAGCTTGAAGCCGGCGATGGAGTTGCGGGCCTTGGTCGGAACGGCCTTCTGGCCGGCGATCTGCGTCAGATCCTTGAGGGCGGCGTTCGCCTTCTTGGAATCCGCAACGGCCTCGCCGATGCCCATGTTCAGCACGATCTTGGTCAGCTTGGGCGTCTGCATCGGGTTGGTGTAACCGAACTTCTCGGTCATCACGCCCTTGATGCGGTCGTTGTACTCGGTCTTGAGCCGGGGAATGTACTTCTCGGTCGCCATCAGATGACGTCTCCCGTGGTCTTGGCGAAGCGAACCTTCTTGTCGCCGTCCATGCGGAAGCCGACGCGGGTCGCCTTGCCGTTGGCGTCGGCGATCGCGACGTTCGAGGCGTGGATCGACGCTTCCTTGTTCTTGATGCCGCCCTGGGGGTCACCCTGGGACGGACGCGTGTGACGCTGGACCATGTTGATCCCGGTCACGACGACGCGGTTCTCGGTCGGCAGGACCTTGGCGACTTCGCCGGTGCGGCCCTTGTCCTTGCCGGTCAGGACGACGACGCGGTCGCCCTTCTTGATCTTGGCGGCCATGGTTACAGGACCTCCGGAGCGAGCGAGATGATCTTCATGTGGTTCTTGGCGCGCAGCTCACGCGGAACAGGCCCGAAGATGCGGGTGCCGACCGGCTCGTTCTGCTTGTTGACGATCACGGCGGCCGAGCGGTCGAAACGGATCACCGAACCGTCCTTGCGCTGGATGTCCTTGGCGGTGCGAACGACGATGGCGCGAACGACATCGCCCTTCTTCACGCGGCCGCGCGGGATGGCTTCCTTGACAGAGGCGACGATGGTGTCGCCGACCGAGGCGTAGCGACGCTTCGCGCCGCCCAGCACCTTGATGCACATGACCCGGCGAGCGCCCGAATTGTCGGCCACGTCCAGGTTAGTTTGCATCTGGATCATTGTTCAGATCCTTCCGGTTACGAAGCCGAGGGGGTGAGGACTTCCCACCGCTTCAGCTTGGACTTGGGGGCGCACTCGACGATGCGGGCGACGTCGCCTTCCTTGAGGGCGTTCGTCTCGTCGTGGGCGTGATACTTCTTGGACAGGCGGACGGTCTTCTTCAGGACCGGGTGCAGCAGGGTGCGCTCGACCTTGACGACCACGGTCTTGTCGCCCTTGTCGGACACGACCACGCCTTCGAGAATACGTTTGGGCATGGGGGTTCCTTACGAAGCCTTCTTCTCACGCATCAGCGTGGAGATGCGGGCGATGTCCTTGCGGACTTCCGAAACGCGATGCGTCTTTTCCAGCTGGCCGGTGGCTGCCTGGAAACGCAGGTTGAACTGCTCCTTCTTGAGCGACAGCAGCTGGTCGCCCAGCTGGTCCGTCGTCTGGGAGCGGAGATCGGCGATCTTGGTCATCAGGCAGCGGCCTCCGTGTGCGCCACGCCGGCGTCGAGGCGGGTGACCACCTTGGTGCGCACGGGCAGCTTGGCGGCACCGAGACGCAGCGCCTCACGGGCGATGTCGTCGGCCACGCCGTCGATTTCGAACAGGATACGGCCCGGGTGGCAGCGCGCGGCCCAGTGGTCCACGGCCCCCTTGCCCTTGCCCATCCGGACTTCCGCCGGCTTGCCGGTGACCGGCAGGTCGGGGAACACGCGGATCCAGACGCGGCCCTGACGCTTCATCTGGCGGGTGATCGCGCGGCGGGCCGCCTCGATCTGACGCGCGGTGATGCGTTCCGGCTCCAGCGTCTTCAGCCCGTAGGAGCCGAAGTTCAGCGAGAAGCCACCCTTGGCGGCGCCGTGGATGCGGCCCTTGAAGGCCTTGCGGTACTTGGTTTTCTTAGGCTGCAGCATGGTCCTTAGCCCTCACGGCCACGACGGCCGCCGCGGTCATCGCGGCGCGGGCCGCGTTCGCGGCCTTCGTTGGAAGACGGGCCTGCGGCCTCGGCGGCCCAGCGCTTGTCCTGGGCCATCGGGTCGTGCTCGAGCACTTCGCCTTTGAACACCCAGACCTTCACGCCGATGATGCCGTAGGTCGTCTTGGCCTCGATGAAGCCGTAGTCGATGTCGGCGCGCAGGGTGTGCAGCGGCACGCGACCTTCGCGATACCACTCCATCCGCGCGATTTCCGCGCCGCCCAGGCGGCCCGACACGTTGATCCGGACGCCCTTGGCACCCAGGCGCATGGCCGACTGCATCGCGCGCTTCATGGCGCGACGGAAGGCGATCCGGCGTTCCAGCTGCTGGGCGATGTTCTCGGCGATCAGCTGGGCGTCGGTCTCGGGCTTGCGGACCTCGACGATGTTCAGGTGAACCTCGCCCTCGGTCTGGGCCGCGATGTCCTTGCGCAGCTTCTCGATGTCAGCGCCCTTCTTGCCGATCACGACACCCGGACGGGCGGCGTAGATCGTCACGCGGCACTTCTTGTGCGGGCGCTCGATGATGATGCGCGACACGCCAGCGGCGTTCAGGCGTTCCTTGAGCCACGTGCGCAGCTTCAGGTCCTGGTGCAGCAGACGGGCGTAGTCGGCCCCGCCGGCGAACCAGCGGCTGTCCCACGTGCGGTTCACGCCGAGGCGGAAACCGATCGGATTGATTTTCTGACCCATCAGGCGGCCTCGCCGGCTTCGCGGACCACGATCGTGATCTCGCTGAACGGTTTCAGGATGCGCGACGAGCGACCGCGAGCACGGCTCGCGAAGCGCTTCATCACCAGGTTCTTGCCCACGAAGGCCTCGGCGACGACCAGGTTGTCGATGTCGAGGTTGTGGTTGTTCTCGGCGTTCGAGACGGCGCTGTAGAGCACCTTGCGGACGTCGGTCGCGATGCGCTTGCGGCTGAACTCCAGCTCGTTGAGAGCCTTCTGCACCGGCAAGCCGCGGATCGAGGCGGCCACCAGGTTCAGCTTCTGCGGGCTGATACGAACGTTGACCAGCTTGGCGCGGGCCTCGGTCTGTCCGACGCGACGGGGATTCTTCGTCTGGGCCATCTTACTTCCGCTTCGCCTTCTTGTCCGCGGCGTGGCCGGGGAAGTTGCGGGTCGGGGCGAACTCGCCCAGCTTCATGCCGACCATGTCCTCGTTGACGTGCACGGGGACGTGCTTCTGGCCGTTGTGGACGCCGAACGTCAGGCCCACGAACTGCGGCAGGATGGTGGAGCGGCGCGACCAGGTCTTGATCACGTCCTTGCGGCCCGACGTCTGAACGGCGTCGGCCTTCTTGAGCAGATACCCGTCGACGAACGGGCCTTTCCAGGAGGAACGGGCCATCTTTAGCGAGCCTTCTTCACGTGGCGGCTACGGATGATGAACTTGTCCGTGGCCTTGTTCTTGCGGGTGCGGGTGCCCTTGGTGTCCTTGCCCCACGGCGTGACCGGCGTGCGGCCGCCCGAGGTCCGGCCTTCACCACCACCGTGCGGGTGGTCGATCGGGTTCATGGCGACGCCGCGGACGTGCGGACGCCAGCCCATGTGACGGACGCGACCGGCTTTGCCCAGATTCTGGTTCATGTGGTCGGGGTTCGAAACTGCGCCCACTGTGGCCATGCAGCCGTCCAGAACCATGCGCAGCTCGCCCGAGCCGAGGCGGATCTGGGCGTAGCCCTGGTCGCGGCCGACCAGCTGGGCGTAGGCACCGGCCGAACGGGCCAGCTGGGCGCCCTTGCCCGGCTTCATCTCGACGTTGTGGATGATCGTGCCGACCGGGATCGAGCGCAGCGGCATGGCGTTGCCCGGCTTCACGTCGACCTTCTCACCGGCGACGATCGTGTCACCGGCCTTCAGGCGCTGCGGCGCGATGATGTAGGCCTTCTCGCCGTCAGCATAGGTGATCAGCGCGATGAACGCGGTCCGGTTCGGATCGTATTCCAGACGCTCTACGGTCGCCTCGGCGAACTTGCGGCGCTTGAAGTCGATCTTGCGGTACAGGGTCTTGGCACCGCCGCCGCGGAAGCGGACGGCCACGCGGCCACCCTGCCCCCGGCCACCCGACTTGGTCAGGCCTTCGGTCAGCGACTTCTCCGGACGGCCCTTGTGGAGCTCGGACCGGTCGATCAGCACCAGGGCGCGGCGGCCCGGCGAGGTCGGATTGTAGGTCTTCAAGGCCATAGGATCAGAGCCCCGTGGTGACGTCGATCGACTGGCCGTCGGCCAGCGTCACGATCGCTTTTTTGATGTCGACCCGGCGGCCCATGATGCCCCGGAAGCGCTTGGTCTTGCCCTTCTGGACCAGGGTGTTGACCTTCAGGACGTTGACCTTGAACAGGCTTTCGACCGCCGCGGCGATCTCGTCCTTGGTGGCCGTGTCGGCCACGCGGAAGACGACCTTGTTCTGCTCGGACAGGATCGTGGCCTTCTCGGTGATCACCGGAGCCAGGATGGTGTCATAATGCTTGGCGGTGGGTTGGGCGGCCATTACGCGGCGTCCTTCTCGGCTTGTTCGCGACGCGACGGCTTGATGTCGGCGTAGCGAGCTTCGATGGCGTCGACGGCGGCCTTGGACAGCACCAGCTTGTCGGCGCGCAGGATGTCGTAGACATTCAGGCCGGCGTTCGGCAGCACGTGGATCTGCGGGATGTTGCGCGACGCGAGGGCGAAGTTCTCGTCCACTTCCGGGCCCGTAATGATCAGGGTCTTGGTCCAGCCGAGCTTGCCGAAGGTCTCACGAAGGGCCGCCGTCTTGGCGTCCTTGACCGTCAGGGCGTCGACGACGACCAGTTCACCCGCCTTGGCCTTGGCCGACAGCGCGTGACGCAGCGCCAGGGCGCGGACCTTCTTGGGCAGGGAGAAGCCGTGGTCGCGAACGATCGGGCCGAAGGCGCGCGAACCGCCGACGAACTGGGGCGCACGACGCGAGCCGTGACGGGCGCCGCCCGTGCCCTTCTGCTTGTACATCTTCTTGCCGGTGCGAGAATTCTCGTTCCGGGTCTGGACCTTGTGGGTACCGGCGCGGCGCTTGGCCAGCTGCCAGTTGACGTAGCGGGCCAGCAGGTCGCCGCGGATGTCGGAGATGCCGAAGACGGCGTCCGACAGTTCCACGTCACCGGCGGCCTTGCCGTCGAGTTTGATGACCGAGAGTTTCATCAGGCTTCACCGCCTTCGGTGGCTTCGACCGCAGCCGGCTCTTCGGCAGGCGTTTCGGCCGGGGCAGCGGCTTGGCCGCCCTTGGTCTTGAACGAACCCGGGAAGGGCACGCCGTCGAACGGCTTCTTGTGAGCGTCGCGGACCTTGACCCACGAACCTTCGTGGCCGGGCACAGCGCCCTTGACCATGATCAGGCCGCGCTCGGCGTCGACCTTCACGACGGTCAGGTTCTGGGTCGTGATCGTCTCGACACCCAGGTGACCGGCCATCTTCTTGCCGGGGAAGGTGCGACCCGGGTCCTGACGGTTACCCGTCGAACCGTGCGAACGGTGCGAGACCGAGACGCCGTGGGTGGCGCGCAGACCGCCGAAGTTCCAGCGCTTCATGGCGCCAGCGAAGCCTTTACCGATGGTCTCGCCCTGGATGTCGACCTTCTGGCCGGCCACGAAGTGGTCCGCCGACAGGGTCGCGCCAACGTCGATCATGGCGTCTTCCGACACGCGGAACTCCATGACCACGTGCTTCGGCTCAACCTCGGCCTTGGCGAAGGTCTCGCGCTGGGCCTTGTTTGTGTTTTTGGCTTTCTTGGCCCCGGCACCCAGCTGCAGGGCGACGTAGCCGTCCCGCTCCTGGGTGCGTTGGCCGACGACCTGACAGTCGTCGAGTTGAAGCACAGTGACCGGAACGTGCGCGCCGTCATCGGCGAACACGCGGGTCATGCCCAGCTTCTTGGCGATCACGCCCGTGCGCATCGGATCCCGCCTTCTCTACTTTAAATCTTGATCTCGACGTCCACGCCAGCGGACAGGTCGAGCTTCATGAGCGCGTCCACGGTCTGCGGGGTGGGGTCGACGATGTCGAGGACACGCTTGTGCGTGCGGATTTCAAACTGCTCGCGCGACTTCTTGTCGACGTGCGGCGAGCGGTTCACGGTAAACTTTTCGATCAGGGTCGGCAGCGGGATCGGACCACGAACGGTCGCGCCCGTGCGCTTGGCGGTGTTGACGATCTCGCGCGTCGAAAAGTCGAGGACGCGGTGATCGAAGGCCTTGAGCCTGATGCGGATGCTCTGATCCATATCGGTAGCTATTCCCAAGCAGGCGAACCTGCGTCCCTGTGAACCATTTCAAAGACCGGAGCCTTTCGGGGTCTCCCCCTCAGGTACGCACGTTTCGCAAAAACGATCGGCCCACGCGGTCGCCCGCGAAGGCCGTTGAAGTCCTAAGTCGCTGCAAAGAACGGTAACTCAGGTCGTTCCTGCGAACTGCGTCTGCGACCGTTTTCCCCGAAAGGAAGAGGTGGCCGCACAGCCAGTCCAACAAGAGTGGGGGCTTATGACGGCCGATTCCGCTTTCGTCAAGCGGGCGAACGACGGCTCTGGCCACGACCGGCGGCTGGCCCTCGCCCGCGCCATTCCTCATCGACTTGCGGTCATCCCGCTCCGGCAGGGCACGCGGCCAGTTGGACCTGGACACGGTCCAGATAGTCGCGCGCGAGATCGGGGGTGGCGAAAGGAATTTCGTGGCGCGAAAGGCTCGGGTCGGTCCGGCGGGTTCCGGTATCGATGCAGTCGTCGCCGTCGCGACACTGAAGGACCAACCGGCCCTCGCCGCCCCCGGCTTCGGCGACCTCGAAAGCAACCTCCGAGGTCAGTGCCGTCCAGCGCCCCCAACTGGCATTGCGGCCATGCTGATGCTCCACGAAGCCGCAGTCCACACTCACCCGATGATAGATGAACAGGCCCGGGCCTGTGCGCTCCGCCGTCACGGCCGGCGGCGCGAGGCTCTGAACGACAAGGGCAGTCAGGATGGCCAACATGGCGAGCAACGTTCTCCGCAGGCCCCCTTATCCGCGTGGACCGTCGACCGGGCAAGTCAGGCCGATGCGACCGACCCCACGACACTTGGACGGCCCGGGGGGTTCCACGCTCCCGGGCCGTCCCGACGTTCGGCAGGCTGGTGGGGGGATCAGCCGCCGATTCTGACGCGTCCTCCGCCCATGATGGACTGGGACACAGAGCCGGTCACCCGGCCCACGTTGACGTTGCCGGCCCCGACCAGGCTGGCATCCAGGCTGGACACTGTGCCTGTGACCGTGATGTCGCCCGATCCAGCGATCGAAGCATCGAGATCCCCGGCGTCGCCCTGGACAGTGATGTCTCCAGAGCCGCCGATGGAGGCGTCCACAGAGCGGGGCCGACCGCCATTGACCCGGATGTCGCCTGAACCAGTGATTGCCGAGTCGACCGATCCGCTAACGGCGGCAACGGTCACCGTGCCTGACCCACTGATCGAGCCGTCCAGATCGTTAGTAGCGCCCGCCGTGATGGTTCCCGAGCCGCTGATGGCCGCCTCCAGACGGCCTGACGTCCCGGCTCGGATCGAACCAGAGCCGCCGATAGACAGGTCCATGGATCCAGCCGTGTTGGCCACGGTCCAGTCACCGCAGCCGCCGCTGCCCAGCTCGATCGAGGTGGCACCCCGGCCAATGGACCCGTACACAGCGGCATTCTCTGTCGAGACATCCACGGCAGGCGGGGTGCGCACGACGATCAGCGGCGCGGCCGACAGCTGCACAGTTCCGTGTTCACGCACCTGAACCGAGGCCCCCTCGCCCGGCTGACGGGCATCGGCAGGACCGCTGCGGCAGTTGCGGATGGCGCGGCGACCCAGGTTGCCGTCGATGCGAACCTCATTGCCCACGCGGGTGACGGTCGGGGTCGGCAGACCCGCCGTGCCGGGTTCGATCTCGACGGCGATGCCGGTCCGGTCCTCGACGATCACCACCATCCGGGCTGCGGCATGGCGAACACGCACCTCGGTCTGCTGGGCAGAGGCGGGCGCGGCGGCGGCCAGCGTGGCGATCAGGGCGGTCGATGCGGCGGCCAGGGCCAGGGCGGTCTTCATGGGGGCAGTTCCTCTCCAGCGATGGAGACAGGCTGGGCCCCGCGACCGTCAAAGTCATTTTAACTCGACGTCATGACCTCGATTTAATCGGATTGGGCTTCAGGCCCTCAGCGCCCCTGCCCCGTCCGCGGCCGCGACGTCGGGGGTAAAGTCCCGCTCGAAGTGGGCAATGCGGCTCTTCAGTCCACCGACGCGCTTCAGCGCCAGCGAGGCCGCCCAGCGGGCCGCGAGCTCCGGTGTCGACATGGTCTCGGTGAACCTCGGCCGCCCGCCCCGGCTGCGGATCACGGCATTGGTATAGAGGGCACCATTGCGGAACCGCGACGGCCAGGTCTGGAAATCCATCGACAGGCTTACGCAGAATTTATCCAGGTTCTCGACCCGATGCGGCGCATACAGCGGCCAGGTCAGGGCCTCACCCGGCTCCAGATCGAACACCTGGGCGTCCTTCTCGAAGGCGAGCATATAGGGCAGTCCCTCGGTCGTCTGGCGCGCCACGACCTGTTCCATGGACGCTTCCGGCAGGTGGGCCTCATCCCCCGGATAGACGAAAATGCGCTTCCTGCCCCGCAGGTGGAACAGCACCACGCCTGCCGCATCGAAGTGATAAGGCACCTTGGCGACCGGCGAGGAGATGATCAGCTGGCCGGCGTTGGTCACGGCCCGCATGCCGTTATAGGTCGCCTGGATGCCGCGGAACTCTTCCATCGCCGCGGCCCACAGCCCGGCGCACCCCGCCTCGGCGCGCCTCAGATTGACCCACAGCCGCCCGGCCTGGATCGCGGCCAGCAGCTGATCCCCGGTCAGATCGCCCTTGGCCCCGGTCCTCAGGGAGACCTGCCCCTCGGCGTCATAGTCATACAGATTGATGTCGATCAGGTCCGCCGGATAGCGGTGCAGGATCTCGGCCAGAGCCTCGTCCGAGGCAAACCCCTGCTCCACCAGAGCATGTGGATGCTTGGCGGCCTCGGCGATCGGGCCAGGATAGCGGGTGCGACGGGCGGCTTGCATCATGACGGTATCCTTCATGCCGAGGCCTGACGGCCGGTCGCTTTCTTCATGGCTACGCCAGCGGCGGCGACGGCCCCCATCAGGCGGTTGGCGGGGGTGATCTCACAGGCCTCGATGGCGGCCCAGCGACGGCGCACACTGGTCCTCAGCCGTTCAACCCGGCCGCCCGCCGCCCCGTTCAGCAGGCCGACGGCCGCATCGGACAACGCCGCGCCAAGCCCGGGTTTCAGCACCACAGCCTCGCGCACGCCCTGCGTCGCGTTGCAGAAGTACTTCTTGTAGCCCTCGCCCCCGAAGCCGAAGTCATAGACCCGGAAGCCGTCGGCGCAGCCCAGCTTCATGGTGTCGAGCGTCAGCAGGATGCCCGGCGAACACCGCGCCACGGCCGGCTCATAGGCCGGGAACCAGAAGTGATAGCGGTCGCCCGCGTGCAGCGAATACTCGATCGCCGCCAGCCGGTCCCCGGTCCACAGCGCGGTCATCGAGGCCCCGAAGTCGTCCCGTCGATCCGCCATCAGGGCGTGCAGCAGATCCCGCGTCCAGCCACAGGCGAAGATGTCGTGCCGTCCCGTGCGGATGTACTGGTCGCTCTTCAGGGCGATGAGTGGATCCAGCAACTGGGGATCGCGCAGGTCGTATTCGACCCGGATCGCCCCGTGCTCGGTCTCCAGGCTGCGCCGTGCGCGCTCCTTGTCCTTGAAGTACTTGCCCCAGGTCTGGCGGCGCTCGGCATACCAGGCGTCGAACCCCTCCTCGGGGGTGATGGTCATCAGCGTCTCGCGCGGCTCTCCTACGCCAGACGGCCCGACCCAGGCCGAGACGTTCAGGCGTGGCGCGCCCAGCAGGGCCGCGACCGTTTCCAGCGGGGGTGCCTCGCCCGGCATGGCGATGACACCGTGATAGTCGTTCATCGGCGCGCCCAGCGGCTGGATCGCCGCTCCGCGCCGCTGGTGCGGGAAATAGCCGACAGTGCGACCGTCCCGGCTCAGGATCGCCACCGCCGCGTCCGGGCTGATCCGCCCTGCGATGTCGGTGAACTCAAAGCGGAAATAGGGGCTGGCCAGATCGGGGTTGGCGTCCGTCATGGCGCGCCACAGCACCCGGTCCGCCAGCGTCAGCTGGTCGACCCTGACGATCTCGACCTGTAGCGTTCCGGCCATGCGCCTCTCCGTCGCGCCCCTTCCAGCAAGGCGCGTTCCGGACAGACCCTGCCACGGGGGGCATTTCGGCACGGTTCAGAGACGTGGTGAAGGAAAGGTTGGCCTGGAGCCGCCGTGCGGCTGGAGCGTTGCCATGTGGCAAGGAGACCGCCATGACCGACACGACCCGAGGCACCGGCCGCCACGGATCCCGCAACCGGAGAGCCCAACCCTTGAACCTTGATCGACGCATCGTCGCCTGCGCCCTGGTCCTCGGCTGCCTCGCAGGCCCCGCATGGGCGCAAGCGCCAGCGGGCTGCCCGGTGTCCAGCACTCACGTGACCGCCTTCCAGCCGCTGGAGCACTCACGCGCGGCGGTCCAGCGTGGAAGGCTGACGGTGCTCGCGGTGGGGTCCTCCAGCATCGAGGGCGTGGGTGCCAGCTCGCCCCAACGCGGCTTCGTGCCCCTGCTCGAAGCGGGTCTGGAGCGTCGCCTGCCCGGCATCGAGGTGACGGTGATCAATCGCGGCATCGGCGGAGAGACCACGCGCGACACCGAAGGCCGCATTCCCCTGCAGACCAGCCTGACGGTGCCCGACCTCGTCGTCTGGCAATGGGGGACCAACGACGTCCTGCGTGATCGCCCAACAGGGGATGTGGTCGCCGATTTCCGTCGCGGGGCCGACTGGCTGGATCGCGCAGGCGTGGATGTGCTGCTGATCGATCCCCAGCGGCTGCCCGAGGACACGGACAATCCCGGCTTCAAGGGTCGCAACCCTTCGCTCGCGGCGATGGCCCGGACAATCGCCGACGAGGCCCACACGCGCGGCTATGCCGTGCTGGCCCGACACGCGGCGATGGCCGATTGGGGGGCGCTGCCGGGCGGCGGCGTCGGTCCGGACGACCTCCACCTCAACGACGATGGCTATGCCTGCTGGGCTGAGAACACTGCCGAAGGGCTCGCTACGGCGCTGCGCTGACAGAAGACGACGTCGGCAACGAAAAAGCCCCGCCGGATTGCTCCGGCGGGGCTCTTCATTTTGGTCAACACTTCCGCGCTCAAGCAGCGAACCGCCGCGCGGTGAGCGTTAGCGCCTCAAGATCAGGCGATGATCTTGGCCACGACGCCGGCGCCGACGGTGCGGCCGCCTTCACGGATGGCGAAGCGCAGCTTCTCTTCCATGGCGATCGGGGTGATCAGCTCGACGTTCAGCTCTGCGTTGTCGCCGGGCATGATCATCTCGACACCTTCCTTCAGCTGCACGATGCCGGTCACGTCCGTCGTGCGGAAGTAGAACTGCGGGCGGTAGTTGGTGAAGAACGGCGTGTGACGGCCACCCTCTTCCTTGGTCAGGATGTAGGCCTCGGCCAGGAACTTGGTGTGGGGCGTGATGGAGCCCGGCTTGCACAGCACCTGGCCG
>VYKS01000034.1_pt1 | contig 95815 bp, 105 predicted proteins | sample 5114511 | NCBI WGS metagenome assembly VYKS01 (sample SAMN12291795, study PRJNA351875) | freshwater metagenome | isolation source: freshwater lake | place: USA: Michigan, Gull Lake | collected 2011-07-05 | reverse complement strand
CCGATATACTGCTCGCACATCCAAGCCAGCGCGACGAGCAGTTCTCGTTCATCATTCGTCATGTTCGCAAACTGCTGTGCTACGACGTTAAACGCAATGTCCGCGATGGGGTCGTTAGCCGAAAGGCCGCTAACGGATCGAACTCACGCTAACCAGCAGCTGCGACCAGCAACGGCACCCTACGCGCCATCACCGCTGCGATACACCAGCATCAGGTTATTCGCCGGCATCGCGACCCGCGCGGCGCGCGCGAAGCCGTAATCCCCCGCAAGCCGGTCCACATCCGCCACATCGCGCAGCCCCCAGTCCGGGTTGCGCGCTTTCAGCGAGTCATCGAACGCCAGATTGGACGCCGCCGTCTCCACCCCCGCCTCGCGATAGGGGCCGTAGAGGATAAGCGGGCCGCCTCGCGGCAACAGCGCCGCGCATGCGCGGAACAGCCCGACCGTGGCGCTCCACGGGCTGATATGCACCATGTTGATGCACAGCACCGCATCGGCGGCAGCAATCGGCCACTCTTCCGCCGCAGCATCGATCGCCAGCGGCGGCGCGACATTGGCCAGCCCCGCGCACCATGACGCGATCGACGCCCGCGCCGCCGCATCGGGATCGCTGGGGACGAAGGTCAGCGCGGGGAAGCGCTCAGCGAAGAACGCCGCATGCTCCCCGCTCCCGCTCGCGACCTCCAGCACCGTGCCGCGCTGCGGCAACAGCGCCGCCAACTCCGCCGCGATCGCCTCACGGTTGCGCAGCGTGGCGGGCTCGTGTTTGCGCACCGCCCCGCTGTCTTCCGCGGCGATCCACGGCGTCGGATCGGCCACCGTGCTTACTCGGCGGCCTGGGCCTGAGCAGGCTCCTTCCACACCAGCACCGGCTTGCGCGCGGCCAGCGTCTCGTCGAGGCGGCGGCGCGGCGCGAAGTGCGGCGCGGTCTTGAGCGCGGCATCGCCCGCCTTCGCCCGCTGCGCGACCGAACGGAACGCGCCGATGAACTGGTCCAGCGCCGCCTTGCTCTCGGTCTCGGTCGGCTCGACCAGCATCGCGCCATGCACCACCAGCGGGAAATAGACCGTCATCGGGTGGAAGCCCTCGTCGATCAGGCCCTTGGCAATGTCGAGCGTCGAAAAACCCTCGGCCAGGCCACGGTCGCTGAAGATCGCTTCATGCATGCACGGCCCGCTGTTCGCGAAGGGCGCGTCGAGCACGTCCTCCAGGCTGCGCAGGACATAGTTGGCGTTGAGGACGCTGTCCTCCGCGACCTGCTTCAGCCCGTCCGCGCCATGCGACAGGATATAGGTCAGCGCGCGGGTGAACATGCCCATCTGGCCGTGGAACGAGACCATGCGGCCAAAGCTGGAGCCATGATGCTCGCCCGCGGTTTCCTCTTCGACCAGCACGAAACGGCCATCCTGCTGCTCGACGAACGGCAGCGGTGCAAAGGGCGCCAGCGCCTCCGACAACACCACCGGCCCCGAACCCGGACCACCGCCGCCATGCGGGGTGGAAAAGGTCTTGTGCAGGTTGATATGCATCGCATCGACGCCAAGGTCACCGGGGCGCACCTTGCCGACGATCGCGTTGAAGTTCGCGCCGTCGCAATAAACGTAACCGCCGGCGGCATGCACCGCGTCGCTGATCGTCTTGAGATCGCGCTCGAACAGGCCGCAGGTATTGGGGTTGGTGATCATCACCCCCGCCACGTCCGGCCCCAGCCGCGCGGTCAGCGCCGCGACGTCGACGCGCCCGTCCGGGGTCGCCGGAATATCCTCGACCGTGAAGCCCGCAAACGCCGCCGTCGCCGGGTTGGTGCCGTGTGCGCTTTCGGGGACCAGCACCACGCGGCGATCCTCGCCCCGTGCTTCCAGCGCCGCCTTGATCGCGAGGATGCCGCACAGCTCGCCATGCGCGCCCGCCTTGGGCGACATCGCCACGGCCTTCATGCCGGTCAGCGTGACCAGCCAGTGCGCCAGCTGATCGATCACCTCCAGCGCGCCCTGCACCGTGTCGATCGGCTGGAGCGGGTGGATGTCGGCAAAACCGGGGAGCCGCGCCATCCGCTCGTTGAGGCGCGGATTATGCTTCATCGTGCAGCTGCCCAGCGGGAAGAAGCCGAGATCGATCCCGTAATTCTGGCGCGACAGGCGCGTGTAATGGCGCACCGCCTCCGGCTCGCTCAGGCCCGGCAGGCCGATGTCGCGATGCCGCTCCAGCCCGCCCAGCCGCGACGCCGCCTTGGGCGCTTCGGCGAAATCGACGCCGGTGGTGTCGAGCGATCCGATCTCGAAGATCAGCGCCTCTTCCAGCATCAGCGCGCGGTTGCCGGTGAAGGTGGCCGCAGCCTCACCCTCGACCGCGTTCATCTGCGGACGCCAGCCGCTCTGGTTGATCGTGCTCATGCCAGTACCTCCGCAAGTGCGGCGGCAAGGGTTTCGACATCCTCCGCCGTGGTGGTTTCGGTGACCGCGACGACGAGGCCGTTCTCCAACGCCCCCTCGCCCGGATAGAGGCGGCCCAGCGACACGCCGGCGAGAATGCCCTTGTCTGCGAGTTCGCGCACGACCGGGCGTGCTTCCTTGGGCAGCTTCAGCGTGAATTCGTTGAAGAAGGTCGGCGTCACCAGCTCGACGCCCGGAACCTGCGCCAGCCGATCCGCCGCCGCGCTCGCGCCGGCATGGTTGAGCGCCGCGAGCTGCCGCAGCCCCTTTTCGCCCAGCAGCGTCATGTGCACCGACCAGGCCAGCGCGCACAGCACGGACGAGGTGCAAATGTTCGACGTCGCCTTCTCACGCCGGATATGCTGCTCGCGGGTCGACAGCGTCAGCACGAAGCCGCGCTTGCCCTCGGCATCCACCGTCTCGCCGGTCAGGCGGCCGGGCATCTGGCGGACGTATTTTTCCTTGCAGCCGAACAGGCCGACATAGGGGCCGCCGAACTGCAGGCCGACGCCGATCGACTGGCCTTCGCCAACGACGATGTCCGCGCCCATCTCGCCGGGCGACTTGATCGCCCCCAGCGCCACCGGCTCGGTCACCACCGCGACCAGCAGCGCCTTCTTCGCCTGGCACGCGGCGGCGAGGTCGGACAGGTCGGCAATGCGGCCGAGAATGTCGGGATATTGCACCACGACGCACGAGGTGTCGTCGTCGATCAGGTCGATCAACTTCGCCGTATCCGGCTCGGCGGCCAGTTCCGGCACTGCGGTGACCAGCGTGTCGCCGGTGTACTTGGCCATGGTGTTGGCGACCGAGACATAATGCGGGTGCAGCCCGCCCGACAGGATCGCCTTGGCGCGCTTGGTGATGCGCCGCGCCATGCCGATCGCCTCCCAGCATGCGGTCGAGCCATCGTACATCGATGCATTGGCGACATCGGTGCCCAGCAGGCGCGCGACCTGGGTCTGGAACTCGAACATCACCTGCAGCGTGCCCTGCGCGATTTCCGGCTGGTACGGCGTGTAGGCGGTCAGGAACTCGCCGCGCTGGATGATGTGATCCACGCTCGCCGGCACATGATGCTTGTAGGCACCGCAGCCGAGGAAGAAGGGCGCGCTTCCCGCCGACAGGTTTTTCGCCGCCAGCTTCGACATGTGCCGTTCGACCGCCAGCTCGCTGGCATGCATCGGCAGCCCCGCGACCGGCCCGGACAGGCGCGCGCTTTCGGGAACATCGGCGAACAGATCATCGATCGTCGCGGCATTGACCGCGGCGAGCATCGCCTGCCGGTCGGACGGGGTAAGGGGAAGGTAGCGCATGACGTTTCCTGAAAACGTCACCCCAGCGAACGCTGGGGTCTCAGGCGGCAAGCGCGACAATCGAGAGGTCGCGTCGGCGGCACGAGATCCCGGCTTTCGCCGGGATGACGGTTATTGTTAGAGCTTGCTCACGAATTCCGCATAGGCGCTCTCGTTCATCAGCGAGTCGAGCTCGCTGGTGTCGCTCAGCGTCATCTTGAAGAACCAGCCATCGCCCTCGGGGTCTTCGTTGACCAAGGCGGGGCTCTCTTCCAGTGCCGGATTGCCCTCGACCACGGTACCGCTGACCGGCGCATAGACGTCGCTCGCCGCCTTCACGCTCTCGACCACCGCCGCGTCGTCGCCCTTGGCGACTTCCTTGCCCTCTTCAGGCACCTCGACGAACACGATGTCGCCCAGCTGGCTCTGCGCATATTCGGTGATGCCGACGGTCGCGATCTCGCCGTCGAGTTCGATCCATTCATGATCTTCGGTGAAGTAACGGCTCATGTTCAGGCTCCCTGTCGGACATAGCGGTGGGGGACGAAGGGCATTGGCACCACTTCGCCATGATGGATCTTGCCGCGCTGGCTCAGCGTCAGGCGCGTGCCGATTTGCGCCATCGCGGTCGGGACATAGGCCATCGCGATCGGCTTCTGCACGGTCGGGGCAAAGCCGCCGCTGGTGACGCGGCCGACTTCGTTGCCGGCATCGTCCAGCACCAATGCGCCCTCACGCACCGGCTGGCGCCCCTCGACGATCAGGCCGACGCGGCGCTGGATCGGGCCGTTCTCGCGCTCGTGCAGGATGCGCTCGGCACCGGGGAAATTGGCTTCCGCGCGCCGCCGCTTGCTCGCGACCGCAAAGTTCAGCGCCGCCATGATCGGCGTCGTCTCGGGGTCGAGGTCATGGCCATAGAGCGGCAGGTCCGCCTCGAGCCGCAGCGAATCGCGTGCGCCAAGGCCGATCGGCTTCACCTCCGGCTCGCCGCACAGCAGGTCGGCGACCTTCGCCGCCTGATCCGCGGGGATCGAGATTTCGAAGCCGTCCTCGCCGGTATAGCCGGAGCGGCTGATATAGGCGGGCACGCCCGAGATCTCGAACTTGCCGCCCTTCATGAACACCAGCGCGTCGAGCGGGTATTCGCCCGTCGCATGGCGCTTGAGCGCGTCGAGCGCCTTCGGACCCTGCAGCGCCAGCAGCGCGTGCTCGTCCATATGATTGATCTCGATATCGTCCGGCAGATGCTCGCGCAGATGGGCGATGTCGTCCCATTTGCACGCGCCGTTGACGACCATGTAGATGCCGCCCGGCCAGCGGCTGAACATCAGATCGTCGAGGATGCCGCCATTTTCGGCGAGCAGCAGCGAGTATTTCTGCTGCCCCACCGCGACGCCCGCGACATCGGCGGGGATCAGCTTCTCCAGCTCGGCGTCGAGCCCTTCGCCCGACAGGAACAGCTGGCCCATATGGCTAACGTCGAACAGCCCGGCCGACTCGCGCACCCACAGATGCTCGGCCATGATGCCTTCATACTGCACCGGCATTTCATAGCCCGCGAACGGCACCATGCGCCCGCCGCGCGCGCGATGCCACGCATCGAGCGGGAGCAGCATCAGTTCTTCGACGAAATCGGGCTCGCCCGCAACGGTTTCAGGGGTATCGGTCACGGAACGCGCTCCAGAATAGACGACGGAATGCCGCACAGCGCGGCCATTCATCCGTCGCCCCCTCTGTCACGGGAACCTGAGAGCTTTGATCCCGGCGCGTGTCCGGGACTTACCCCTTCGGTGGCTCACCCCTGACGAGGCAAGCGCTTTCCAGAGTGTCGTGGCCCGCGCGGTCCCTGGTGCCTGAGAGATTCCGGGGCGGTTGCTCCTTCGGCGTTCCGGGTCCGGGGACCCGCAAACTCTCCCGCGCGCGCCTTCACCGGTTGCCCGATGTCGACGCAGCGGGAATGCTGCGCCGCACCGTTCGAGTCAATCGGGTTTCAGCGGGTGGCGTTATATTTGAGCTGCGCGTCGGTCAGCTGGAAGCCGACCAGCGCCTCGAACGTCGCGCGCAACACGGCCTGGCGCACTTCGGGGCGGGCCAGCGGGTCCATCGCCGCGGTCTCGTCGCCCGCCTTGCGCTTGGCCAGAATCTCGCGGCGGATATCCTCGGGCAGCGTCGCGGCGGCGCGTGAGACATAAGCGTTGGCGGTGCCGCGGGCCGATGCCCGCGCCTGACCCGGCTCGAATCGCAGCGTCACCTGTGCAACGCGCTTCGACACCACCGCCGTGCCGCCCTGAACCACGGTCACGAAATAGGGGAAGGTCACTTCGCGCGCGCCCTCGGTCGAGCGGCGGCTGGCCTGCACTTCGAACGCGATGTCGCTGCGGATCATCTCGCCGCTGTCGTCGCAGTTCGAGGTGACGTTGGTCAGCGTCGCGGTCACGTCGATCGCGGTCGCCGCCGTGCTGTCGGCCGGGTTGAACAACGTGATGTCGCCGGTCCCGGCCGGCACGCCCACGCGCGGGCAGGCGGAGCGGACTGCAGTGATGCCGCCCTCGGCAATGTCGCCCTCACGGGAGCAGGCGGCGAGCGCCAGCGGAATCGATGCGGCAAGCGCGAGTTTGCGAACGTTCAACTGGGGCACCTTTCCCGAACAAGACATGCCCGCCCCCACCATCTCTGGCAGGCCCGGCGCGGCGGCGGGCACCATAGGCAGCGCATCGGCTTCCCGCAACGGCCATCCCGCGCCTTTCGCAGCCGCTCCGGATCGCGTAAGGCAGCGGCGATGACCGACACCCATAAGCCCGTCCTCGACCTCCTCATCGCCGCGCCGCGCGGCTTTTGTGCCGGAGTCGACCGCGCCATCCAGATCGTCGAACGCGCGATCGAACTGCACGGCGCGCCGGTCTATGTGCGCCACGAAATCGTCCACAACAAATATGTGGTCGACACGCTGCGCGCGAAGGGCGCGATCTTCGTCGACGAACTCGATCAGGTGCCCGACGGCGTCCATGTCGTCTTCTCCGCGCACGGCGTCCCCAAATCGGTCCCCGCCGCCGCGCAGGATCGTGGCCTGTCCTATTTCGACGCCACCTGCCCGCTGGTGTCCAAGGTGCATCGTCAGGCCGAACGGCTGGTCGCCGCCGGGCGCCACATCCTGTTCATCGGCCATGCCGGCCACCCGGAAGTCATCGGCACCTTCGGTCAGGTACCCGAGGGGGCGATGACGCTGATCGAGACCGAGGAGGATGCCGAAGCGATCGCCCCGGCCGAACCGGGCAACCTCGCCTTCCTGACCCAGACGACACTGTCGGTCGACGACACCGCCTCGATCCTGGCGATCCTGCAGCGGCGCTTTCCCGATATCGTGGCGCCCAAGGCCGACGACATCTGTTATGCCACGTCGAACCGGCAGGCAGCCGTCCGCGCGATCGCCGGGTCGTGCGACCTGGTGCTGGTGATCGGCGCGCCCAACTCGTCCAACTCGCTGCGCCTCGCCGAAGTGGCCGAGCGCGAGGGGACGACATCGAAGCTGATTCAGCGCGCGGACGAGCTGGATTTCGACTGGCTGGCCGGGATCGGGACGCTGGGCATCACCGCCGGTGCGTCGGCCCCCGAAGTGCTGGTGCGCGAAGTGATCGACCGCATCGCCACCCGCTACGACGTGACCGAACGGATGGTTGAGACCGCGCAGGAAACGATCACGTTCAAACTGCCCAAGGGGCTTGAGGCGGCGTGAGCCGAGCCAAGTCGCACAATCGTCACCCCCGCGAAAGCGGGGGCCCATCACCTTTGTTCTCCACAAGCACAACTGCGGTTGCATGCATGGTGGCGACAGGAGATGGCTCCCCGCTTTCGCGGGGATGACGGAGTAATAGCGATGGCAGTCTACACACAGGTCCCGGCCGAATCGCTCGCCGCGTTCCTCGCCCGCTATGACGTCGGCGAACTCGTCTCGGCCAAGGGCATCGCCGAGGGGGTCGAGAACAGCAATTACCTGGTCGACACGACAAAAGCCCGTTTCATCCTGACACTCTACGAAAAGCGCGTCGATGCAGGCGACCTCCCCTATTTCATGGATCTGCTCGCGCATCTCGATGCCAAGGGGCTGAACGTGCCGCCCGCGATTCCCGACCGCGACGGCGTGGCGATCCAGACGCTCGAAGGCCGCCCGGCGTGCCTGATCAAATTCCTGTCGGGCGTGTCCCTGTCCCACCCCACCCCGGCACAGGCCGAGGCGGCGGCGCGCGCGATGGCCGACATGCACGCCGCCGTCGCCGATTTCGAGCGGGACCGCCCCAATTCGATGGGCGTCGACAGCTGGCGTCCGCTGTTCGAGCGCTGCGGTGACAGCCTCGACCAGATCGCGCCGGGACTGCACGGGGAACTCGGCACCGCGCTCGACCACGTCCTCGCCGCCTGGCCACGCGACGGGTTCGACCGCTGCGCAATCCATGCCGACCTGTTCCCCGACAATGTCCTCATGCTGGGCGACACGGTCACCGGCCTGATCGACTTCTATTTCGCCAGCACCGATTTCCGCATCTACGACCTCGCCGTGATGCACAGCGCGTGGAGCTTCGATGCGACCGGCGCGGTGTATCACGCAGAGGTCGGCGACGCGCTGCTGCGCGGCTATGAGACGCGCTTCCCGCTGTCCGATGCCGAGCGCGCCGCCTTCCCGCTGCTCGCCAGCGGCGCGTGCATCCGCTTCGCCCTCTCGCGCGCATTCGACTGGATCAACACACCCGCCGATGCACTCGTCACCCGCAAGGACCCGCTCGCCTATGTCCGCCGCCTTCGCCACTACCAAGCCATGAGCCCCACCGCATGACCGAACTCCCCCTCGTCGAAATCGCCACGGACGGCGCGTGCAAGGGCAATCCCGGGCGCGGCGGCTGGGGCGTGCTGCTGCGCGCCGGGACGGTGGAGAAGGAATTGTCGGGCGGTGAAGCGCACACCACCAACAACCGCATGGAGCTGATGGCGGCGATCCAGGGGCTGAAGGCGCTCAACAAGCCGTGCCGCGTCAAGCTGTCGACCGACAGCCGCTATGTCATGGACGGCCTGACCAAATGGATCAAAGGCTGGCAGCGCAACGGCTGGCGCACGGCGGACAAGAAACCGGTCAAGAACAGCGACCTGTGGATCGAACTCCTCGACGCCGCCAAGCCGCACCGGATCGAATGGCAATGGGTCAAGGGCCATGCCGGCCACCCCGACAACGAACGCGCGGATCAACTGGCAAGCGACGCTGCGTTGCGGGCCTGACCGCCTCAGTTGCGAATTACGGCGGTCAAGATTCGCGCTGGCTGAACCGTCACCACCCCACGCACGGGTTTCCCGGAAGGATCGCGCGCGGGTTCGCCGATCTTGCGCCCGGTCAGGTACGTACAGACGACCTGTTCCATGTTGCTGTCGGGTATGCCGTATGTGGCGGCGCACTTTTCGACCACGCCTTCAGTGGATACCATGAGCTGATGCTCGGGTTGGATTGAGCGTCCCGACGTCTTGATTTGACGAAACAATTCCTGGGGAACGAGTTGATCCCGATCCTTGACGACGGGCGCGGAACCGCCGGGTTCAAACTGCGCCGGATCGGCACCCCATTCGATCAGCTGGTCGACTTCACAGGTGCGGAAGGCCGCAAACGCCTTCGCCCCACTCGCCATGCTGATCGTCGCGACCTTGCCCGAGGACGCTCGCACTTCCAGCGTTTCGCCCTTGGCAACCGCATCGATTGCTTCCCGAGCGATCCCCGACACGTGGTACAGTCGATTGAAGCCCGACTCAGACTGGTTCGACTGGCTCCCGAACCGCCTCGCCGCGACCTTACCATCGACGCGCAACTCGACATGCTCCGGCATCATCCCAGAAACAGCACGCACGTCCTTGCCGGCCAGCGCAAGCCAGTAGCGCTCGGTCCCGACCTTTGTCTTCAACCGCAGCAAAGACGGCTCGGACCCGCCCGTCGTGCGCAGCAAGGTGCATTCGCCCGGCGCGATCTGCACCGCCCATTTCGGTCGTTGATCCGCGGGCGCGCTCGCCTGCGCCATCGCGGACGATGGCATGAGCAACACGGCAATCTGAGCGGCGAACGCGGACTTCATTCCTCGACCGGCGCGCCCGGGCCGTTCTTCAGGATCGATTCGATCGCATTCTTCGCCGACGCCTTGCTCGAATAGCCCTCGGTCCAGAAGATCACTTCGCTGTTATACTTGAACTTGGCGACATATTCGCCGGCCTTGTTCTGCTCGATCACGAACTTGTGGGCCATCATCCGCTCCCTCGTTGCGACAGGCCAACGATAGCAAAGCCGCGCCGCCCGTCCAGCGGTTCAGCCGCGAAACCGCTGGATCGAATAGCGTTCGGGGTCGAGATGCGTGACCATCGGGTCGGGGGCGCTGCCCAGCAGCATCGCCGCCGCCAGTTTCGATGCGGCCGGAGCGGTCTGGATGCCGAAACCGCCCTGCCCTGCGCACCAGAACAGCCCCGGCACGGCGGGGTCGAAGCCATAGACCGGCTTGCGATCCGGCGCGAAGGTGCGCAGCCCCGCCCAGCGCCGCTCCAGCGCTTCGACCCGCCAGTCGACCGCGCTGGCGAGCTTGTCGATCGCGATCGCGACGTCGATCTCCTCCGGCGCGGCATCGCATGGGGCGGTCGGGATCTCGTCATGCGGCGACAGCCAGATGCGCCCGCCCGACTCGGGTTTGAAGTAAAACCGCTCATGCGCGTCACGCACCAGCGGCAGGCTCATCGGCGCGGGCGGATCGACGCGCAGCTGCACCATCGTGCGGCGCAGCGGCGCGATCCCGGTCGGCGGCGCGCCGGCCAGCAGCCCGACCGGCTCGGCCCAGGCTCCGGCGGCGTTGACCACGATATCCGCAGCGAACTTCCCGGCGCGCGTCTCGATCCGCCAATGGCCGTCGCGCGACAGCGCCGTGACGGCAGCGTCGCAGATCAGCTCCGCCCCATCGCGCCGCGCCGCCGTCAGATAGGCGCCATGCAGCGCGGCGACGTCGATGTCGCAACAGCTGACATCGTACAGCGCCTCGGTCCATTCGGGCAGGATTCCGGGGCAATATTGCGCCGGGTCGACATCGTCGAGCACCACCCCCGCCTCGGCAAAGGCGGCGACGAAGCCGTCGAGCACATGGCGATCCGCACGCCGCGCAATGAACAATTCGCCGCGCGGGGACAGGAAGCTCTGCGACCCCATCCGCTCCGGCGGATGATGCAGGAAGTCGCCCGAGGCGGTGACCAACGGCTGGATGTTCGGCCCGCCATAGGTTTCGGACCAGAATGCCGCCGACCGCCCCGTCGCGTGATAGCCTGGCTGCGCCTCGCCTTCCAGGATCAGGACGCTGGCATGCGGCGCGATCTCGGCGGCAAGCCCGGCCCCGGCGATCCCTGCGCCGATCACCGCTACATCATAACGCTTCATGCCCGCCGTGCCCGTGCTTCCAGAAACAGGTCGATCTCACCGATCGCGCGATTGCGCACCTTGTCCGCCTCGCGCAGGATTTCATGCGCGCTTTCCTTGCCGAAGCGGACGATGCGCGCGTCGGGCAGCTTGCCGACTTGCGCCAGCGCGGCCCTGGCATCGACCAGCCCGTCATGCTCGGCAATCAGCGCAAGCACCGGCACGTCCATCCGCTTGAGCGCCGGGTTGGTGCGCAGCTCACGGGTCGAGCGAAACGCCTCGATCACCCATTTCCAGCTGGGCGGGCCGGTGACGTTGCCGGGGTTCGCCTGCTGCCAGAAAATCTCGTCGTGATAGCGATCGGTGTCGTGGGTCAGCAGCGACTCGCGCGTCGTGGTGGTGTAGGGCCGCTCGTTCGACTTCCATGCCGGGCGCGCGGTGTTGCCGACGCCGCCCAGCATCCGCGCCAGCCGCTCACCCAGCGCCGCGCCGAACGGTCCCTTCAGCCCCAGCATCGGCGCGATCAGCACCGCCGCGTCGGGCCGCGCCACCCCTTCGACCAGCCCGCGCAGCACCAGATGCCCGCCCATCGAATGGCCCATGATGATGTGCGGCCCCGGCGTTGCGGCCATCCACTCGCTCACGAAATCGCGGAAATCGGCGATATACTGCGCGAAATCCTCGATATGCCCGCAATTGCCGGCATCGGTCAGCCGCCCCGATCCGCCCTGCCCGCGCCAGTCGAACGAGGTGATCGTCCAGCCGCGCGCCTGCCAATGGGCAAAGCTCTCCAGATATTTCTCGAACACGTCGCCGCGCCCGCCCTGGAACAGGATCGACCCGCGCGGTGTGCCGGTCGCGGGCCAGGCGAAGCAGCGCAGCACCCATCCATCGCGGGTGGTCCAGTTGGTGACGCTGGCGCCGGCGGGGATCGCGCGGCGATCGAACGGGGAAACGGTCATGGGCGCTGGTTACGGTTTGGAAAGCCCTCGCGTCTAGAACTTCCATTCAGATGGGGGAATTTGCGCCTGTAATTCTGCTGGGCCTGCTGGTCCTGATCCTGGTCTCGGCCGGGATCGAGGATGCGCGCATCCGCGAAATCGCCAATTGGAAGAATGCGGCGATCGCGCTGCTGGCGGTGCCGTGGTGGTTCGCGATGGGCCTCAACCCATGGCCCGACATGGCGCTTCAGCTGGGCATCGCGCTGGGCGTGTTCGCGCTGTTCGCCGCGGCATTCCACTTCGGCATGATGGGCGGCGGCGACGTCAAGATGATCGCCGCGCTCGCCTTGTGGTTCCCCTTCGACAAGCTGGTCAGCCTGATCGTGATCATGTCGCTGGTCGGCGGTGCGCTTACCTTGGTGATGCTGATCGACAAATGGATCCGCCGCCGCAGCGAACAGCCTGAGATTCCCTACGGGATCGCCATCGCCATCGCCGCTTTGCTCACACTTCGCGAACCGATTTTTAACCCCTTCGCGTGATGCTTAACGCCGGTTCAACCCGGTCGAACTTTGAAAAGGCCTGAGACGTCATGGATGGACGGAAGATCATTCTGCTGGTCGGCGCGCTGATCGTCGCTGCGATCACGGCGTTCATGGCGCGCAGCCTGATGACGGGATCGCCCGCGCCGGTCGCCGGCGCCGCGCCCGTTCCGGGTCAGCCCGCACCGGTCGACGCGATCGAAGTGCTGGTCGCGACCAAGGCGCTGCCCGTCGGCACCATCCTCGGCCCCGATTCGATGAAGTTCGTCGCCTGGCCCAAGGATCTGGTCGAGGGTGCCTATTACAAGAAGGACGATACCGACCTTGCCAAGCTGCAGGGCACCGTCGTCCGTTATGCCATTCCTGCTGGCCAGCCGCTGACTCAGGGCGCGCTGGTCAAGCCGGGCGACCGCGGCTTCCTCGCCGCCGCGCTCTCGCCGGGCATGCGCGCAGTGACCGTGCCGGTATCGGCACAGGCCGCGGTTGCGGGCTTCATCTTTCCGGGCGACCGGGTCGACCTCATCCTGACCCAGACGGTCGCGGGTGGTGGTGACGGCCCGCCGCTCAAGGCGTCGGAAACGGTCCTGCGCAATCTGCGCGTGCTCGCCACCGATCAGCGTACCGACAAGCAGCAGGACGATCAGGGCAAGACCGTCGTCGCGACCTATTCGACCGTGACGGTCGAGGCGACGCCGCGCATCGCGGAAAAGATCGCGGTCGCGCAGACGCTCGGCACGCTGTCGCTGTCGCTGCGCTCGATCGCCGACAATAGCAGCGAACTGGAACAGGCCATCGCTTCGGGCGAGATCACGATGCCCGAAGGCAATGATCCCAAGGCTGAAAAGGCGATGATCGCGCGGCTCGCGTCGCGCCCGGCAGAGGGTGGATCGACCTTCTCGACCGGTGCCGATGTCTCGCGCTTCCAGCGCAGCACCGTGCCCGGCAAGCCGCGCGACGAAAGCGTGGCGAGCGCGGGCGTGCCCCAGGCGGGCGGATCCTATCCGGGCGCAGCCGGGGCCGGCGAAGGGCCGGTGGTCAAGATTTCACGGGGCAATGCGGTCACGGTCGTCCCGGTTGGGGGGAAGAATTGAGATGCGTGTGAGGGGTAACAAGCTGAGCGGGGCGCTCGCCGCGATCGCTGTGCTGGCGATGCCGGGCGCGACGCTGCCCGCGCCGGTGCTGGCGCAGACCGTCCATGCCGCGCCGCGCGACACGGTGCAGATCGCGACGGGTCGCGGGCGTCTGGTCACGCTCAGCGCGCCGATGTCCGACATCTTCGTCGCCAATAGCGAGATCGCTGACGTCCAGGTCCGCTCCCCCACCCAGCTGTGGGTGTTCGGCAAAAAGGCTGGCGAGACGACCGTCTATGCCACGACCAAGTCGGGCAAGGTCGTCTATTCGAGCACGGTCCGCGTCGGGAACAATTTCGACAGCGTCCAGGGGATGCTGGAAACGGCGATGCCCGAATCCGACATCACGGCAACGACGATGAACGGCTTCGTGCTGCTCACCGGCACCGTCGCCGCGCCGCAGGATGCGGCCGAAGCCGAACGGCTGGCGCAGGCATTTGTCGGCGACGAAACCAAGATCCTCTCGCGGCTCAAGACCGCGACCCCGTTGCAGGTGAACCTTCAGGTCCGCATTTCGGAAGTGAGCCGCAGCTTCGCCAAGAATATCGGCAGCAACTTCACCACGCTCGACGGATCGGGCGGGTTCAAGTTCGGCATCGGCAGCGGCCGCCAGCCGGCGACGACGTGGACGACTGATCCGAACCTTCCGCTGGGCGTCGGTGGCACCGTCACCGGCTATACGATCGACCCGATTACCGGCGCGATCACGCAGAAGCCGGGCACGGCGATCACGCCGGGTTCGGGACGGACCACGATCGGTGGTCTGGGCCGCCTGTTCGGGCTCGACATTCTCGGCGCGCTCGACCTGGGCGAAACCAATGGTCAGGTGTCGACGCTGGCCAACCCGAACCTGACCGCGCTGTCGGGCGAGACCGGATCCTTCCTCGCCGGTGGCGAGATCCCGATCCCGGTCAGCCAGGGCCTGGGTGCGGTGTCGGTGGAGTACAAGCAGTACGGCGTCAGCCTCGCCTACACGCCGACGGTGCTCGCCGATGGCCGTATCTCGCTGCGCGTCCGCCCCGAAGTGTCGCAGCTCTCGGCAGCGGGATCGGTGACGATCGGCGGGGTGCAGATCCCGGCGTTGACCACCCGCCGCGCGGAAACCACGGTCGAGCTGGGCTCGGGCCAGAGCCTGATGATCGCCGGCCTGCTGCAGAATTCGCACGACAATCTGATCGACCAGACCCCGGGTCTGGGCAATCTTCCGGTACTTGGCGCGCTGTTCCGTTCGAACGGCTTCAAGCGCAACGAGACCGAACTGGTCATCGTCATCACTCCCTATCTGGTGAAGCCGGTCGACGGAAATCAGATCGCGCTGCCGACCGACGGCTATCGCGCGCCGGACGATGCCGAGCGCGTGCTGCTCGGCCGCCTGGGCGGATCGACCCCGGCCAAGCGTCCGACGCCGCAAATGGCGCCGCCGGTCGGTGCCGAGCCGACGCTGGGTGCCGCCACCCCGCTCCAGCCCGGCCCGCAGCCGCGGCCCGAGCCGGTGCAGCCGATCGCCACCCCGGCGCAGCAGCCGGCACCCAAGGGCGACACCAAGGACAAGCGCAAGCGTGGTGCGGCCCCCGCACCGGGCTTCGGATTCAACTGATCGCGGCGAGGAACGACCATGTCGAAGCGTAACACGATCCTCTTTCTGACCGCTGCCGCCAGCCTGTTGTCCGCATGCGGCGCAGGCAGCTCCGCGGGCCTTGAATCGGCGAACCAGCCGGTCGTCGCCCGCACCGACTATGTGTTCGATGCGGCCACCGATGGCAGCTATCTGGCGTCGGGCGAGCAGGCGCGCGTCGCCGGCTGGCTCGCCTCGCTACGGCTTGGCTATGGCGACCGCGTCTATGTTGACGACCCCGGCAATACGGGTGCCGCGCGACAGGTGGCGAGCGAGGCCGCGCGTTATGGCGTGCTGCTGTCCGGCCCGGCCCCGGTTACCGCCGGCGCGGTCCAGCCCGGCAATGTCCGCGTGATCGTGAGCCGCATGAAGGCGAGCGTCCCGGGTTGTCCCGATCGTCGCGATACCGGAGAAGGCAGCTTCGCGGCCAAGACCAGCTCCGGCTATGGCTGCGCGGTCAACGGCAACCTGGCGTCGATGATCGCCCGGCCCGAGGATCTGGTGCGCGGCGAGCCCGGCTCCCCCACCGCCGACCCGACGCAGATCACCAAGTCGATCAAGGCGCTGCGCGAAGCAGCCCCGAGCGGTGGCGGCGGTACCACCGTCAAAGCCGAAGGTACCGGCGGAGGCGGCCAGTGAACGCGCCCTTCAATCCCCAGCGTGCCGCCCATCGCGAGCCGTTCGTCGCGTTCGTGTGCGACGAGACCACCGCGGAGGCGATCCGCCCGATCGCGATCGAACAGGGATGGAACCCCGACAAGGTCAACAAGGGCGGCCTGCGCAACGCCGTGCAGACGCTGTCGGTCTCGGCCAGCCCCAACATCCTGTTCGTCGACCTGTCGGAAAGCGGCGACCCGCTGAACGACATCAACGCGCTCGCCGAAGTGTGCGAGCCCGGCACTGTCGTGATCGCATCGGGCCAGGTCAACGACGTGCGCCTGTACCGCGACCTCGTCGCATCAGGCATCCAGGACTATCTGCTGAAACCCTTGAACCCCGACGTGATGCGCGAAGCGTTCGTGCACGCCCAGGCGATGCTCAACGCGCCCAAGCATGTCGAGGCCGGGTCTGACCGTCCGCATTGCGCGGTCGCCGTGATCGGCACGCGCGGCGGCGTCGGCGCATCAACGCTGGCGACCTCGCTCGCCTGGCTGATGAGCGAGAAGAACGACCGCTCGACCGCACTGCTCGACCTCGACGTCCATTTCGGCACCGGCGCACTCGCGCTCGACCTCGAGCCCGGCCGCGGCCTGACCGACGCGATCGAGAATCCCAGCCGCATCGACGGGCTGTTCATCGAACGCGCCATGGTCAAGGCTTCGGACAAGCTGGCGGTGCTGTCCGCCGAAGCCCCGATCAACTCGCCGGTGATGACCGACGGCGCGGCGTTCTTCCAGCTGCAGGAAGAAATCCGCTCCGCCTTCGAATGCACCGTGGTCGATCTGCCGCGCGCGATGCTGGTGAACTACCCGCACCTGATCTCTGACGTGCAAGTCGCGGTGCTGGTGACCGAACTGACGCTCGCCGCCGCGCGCGACGCGATCCGCATCATCAGCTGGTTCAAGTCGAACGCGCCGCATACACAGCTGATCATCGTCGCCAATCGCGTCCCGACCGGCGCGCTGGAAATCAGCCGCAAGGATTTCGAAGGGTCGATCGAACGCAAGATCGACTATCAGATCCCGCTCGACACGAAAACGGCGGTCCAGGCGGCCAAGCTCGGCAAGCCGCTCGCGGAGGCGGGCAAGAACGTCAAGGGCCTAGCCCCGCTGGCCGAGATCGCCGCGCGCGTCGTCGCGATCACCGATGCGGGCGAAGAAGGCCGCACCGACAAGGCGAAGGCCAAGGGCGGCAAGGGCGGATCGCTGCTCGGCAAGCTGACCAGTTCGATGAAGCTCGCCCGCAAGGCAAAGGCATAACCGGCGCCGGCTGCGGCCGGTGCCCTGTTTCGGAGGCGTGAGAGGGTGGAATTGCTCCCGATGATGATGCTGGCGGGCGGCACCTTCATGGTGCTGGCGCTGCTCATCCTCGCCTTTTCCGGGCCGTCGGCCAAGAATGCGAGCGCGCGGCGCCTGACGTCGCTGCGCGACCGTCACGCCGGCGTGGTCGGCGCGGGCGCGGTCGAGGCGCAGCTGCGCCGCATCTCCACCACGCGCAACAGCCGCATGGACAATGCGGCCGCACGCTTCCTTCCGAACCCCGCCGAACTCGGCAAGCGGCTGGCCAAGACCGGCAAGAACTGGACCGTCGGTCAATATGGCATGGCGTCGGTCGGCATCGTTACCGTCGTTTCAGCCGCGCTGATGGTTCAGGGGCTTCCGGTACTGCTCGCGCTGCTGGTCGGCGTGGTCGTTGGCGGCGGTCTGCCGCACATGGTGGTCGGCTTCCTGATTTCGCGCCGCGTTGGCAAGTTCAACGCCAAGTTTCCCGACGCGATCGAACTGCTGGTGCGCGGCCTGCGCTCCGGCCTGCCGATCACCGAAACGATGGGCGTCGTCGGGTCCGAAGTCGAAGGTCCGGTGGGCGAGGAATTCCGCTCGATCAGCGACAAGATGAAGATCGGCCGCACGCTCGATCAGGCGCTGCAGGAAACCGCCGACCGGCTCGGCACGCCCGAATTCCAGTTCTTCTGCATCACCATCGCGATCCAGCGCGAGACCGGCGGCAACCTTGCCGAAACGCTTGCCAACCTGGCCGACGTGTTGCGCAAGCGCGGCCAGATGAAGCTGAAGATCAAGGCGATGTCGTCGGAGTCCAAGGCGTCGGCCTATATCATCGGCGCCCTGCCCTTCATCGTGTTCGGCATGATCTGGATGATCAACGACACCTATATGCAGGGCTTCTTCATCGACCAGCGGCTGATCATCGCCGGGGGCGGCGGGATCATCTGGATGGGCATCGGGGCCTTCATCATGGCCAAGATGATCAATTTCGAGATTTGATGAAATGACCACGCCTCCCACCGGCCCTACCCTGCTCGGCGTCGACGTCTTCTACGTCGCGACGATCCTGGCCGGCATCGCCGCGTTCAGCGTGCTGCTCGCTATCTATGCCGCCGTGTCGGTGCGCGACCCGATGGCCAAGCGGGTCAAGGCGCTCAATGAACGCCGCGAACAGCTCAAGGCCGGCATCACCGCCTCGACCAGCAAGCGCCGCGCGAAGCTGGTCCAGAAGAACGCGACGACCGACCGCATCCGCGACTTCCTGTCCTCGCTCAAGGTGCTGCAGGATTCGCAGGTCAAGACCGCGCAGATCAAGCTGCTGCAGGCCGGCATTCGGTCGAAGGATTATGCCGTCGCCGTCATCTTTGGCCGCATGGTGCTGCCGATCGTGATAGGCGGGACGATGGCGTTCCTCGTCTATGGCACCGAGATGTTCGCCGACTGGACGCCGCTCAAGGCCTATGGCCTGGTCGCCGGCAGCGCGATCCTGAGCTACAAGGCGCCGGACATCTATCTCAAGAACAAGATCCAGAAGCGGTCGGACGCGATTCGCAAGGGGATCCCAGACGCGCTCGACCTGCTGGTGATCTGTGCCGAAGCGGGACTCACCGTCGACGCCGCATTCGGTCGCGTCGCCAAGGAACTGGGCAAGGCCTATCCCGAGCTCGGCGAAGAATTCTCGCTCACCGCAATCGAGCTCGGCTTCCTCACCGACCGGCGCCAGGCCTTTGAAAATCTGGCGACCCGCATCGATCTCGATTCGGTGCGCGGGGTGGTCACGACAATGATCCAGACCGAGAAATACGGCACGCCGCTCGCCTCGGCCCTGCGCGTGCTGTCGGCCGAATTCCGCAACGAACGCATGATGCGCGCCGAGGAAAAGGCCGCGCGCTTGCCCGCGATCATGACGGTGCCGCTGATCCTGTTCATCCTGCCGGTGCTGTTCGTCGTCATTCTTGGCCCGGCCGCCTGCTCGATCAACGACGCGCTGCTAACCGGCTAGGCACGCGCCACCCCCGTGATTCCGCGGGTGGCGCTCGGCTTCCGCTTTGGTTAACCTGTTTCGAACGCGAAACGGGGAGACGCGACCATGTTGTTCACCACGCCTACCGAATGGACGGCGCTTGGCCTGACGCTCGTCGCCGGCTGGTTATTCGGCCTGGCCAGCAGTTCGGGCGGCAAAAAGTGGAAACGCCAGCTCGAGGAAGCCGAGCTCAATTATGCCAGCGCACGCGACCGCGACGAAGGCGAGCTGTGGAACGCGCAGATTCGCATCCGCGACCTTGAGCGCGAACTGCGCGACGCCCGTGCGGCACAGGCTGCGCCCGCGCCCGCGCCCGCTCCTGCCGCGGCTGCTGCAGCGGCTCCCGTCGTCGCAGCGGCAGCGGCCGGTGCCGCTGCGCCGAGCCTGATCGAACGGGCACAGGAAAAGGCGGAAAGCGACGCCGCCGAAGCGCCCGCCCCCGCCACCGCCTGGATCCCGGAAGGGCCGCCGCCGCCCCCGCTGCCGATGAGCGCTGCAGAGCCCGCACCCGCCGAACCCGCCCCTGTCGAGACCACGCCTGCGCCTGCCCCCGTGCAGGAGGAGGTCGCCCCGGCTTCGCCCGTGGCCACCTTTCCAGCGGCAGAGAGCACAGCGCCGGCAGCTTCGGGCGGAGCGGATTCAGCTACGCCGGGAACGCATGATCAAGGCGAGCCAGGCGGAAGCGTAAGCACTGAATGGCTCCCGCCGCATGTCCGGGCGGAAACCGCGCCGCAGCATTGAGTGCGCGCCGCGTCAGCGCGAGCCGAGCAGCACCTTTTGATAATGCTCGGCGACATCGGCCAGCGGGCGGCCCGCATTGTCGAGCACGATGGCGCGGTGGCGGATCACCACGCCCCCTGCGGGCGAGCGACCGGCCCTGACGGTCCAGGTCGAATAGGTCTCGCGACGCGGTGACAGCGGCAGGATGACGCGCCCGAACGGCACGTCGCTGCTGTCCAACGCTGCGTTCATCTCCGGCGTCAGGCGGCTGGCGACATACCAGTTGGTCGCCTCTGACAGCAGGTGATCCCCGCACATCAGACGCACGCGCCGATAGCCCAGCACCTCATCCTTGCCGACCTTCAAGCGCGTGCGCGCGGGCGAGGCGCTGGCCGGCGCACGCCCGCGTTTCACCTCGGCCCGGACGCGCGGCGGATCGGCGAGACCGAGCGCGGCACAGCGCGCCTCGAGCACACTGGTCGCCGTACGCGCGGCCAGCAGATCGGCATTGAGGCGTTCGACGGGAGACATTTGCGCAGCGACGACCGCCTCGATCAGCAACAGGGCCGGCGTCACGGCACACATCCTGCACAACCGGCGGCCGACGCGACGCCCCCTCGTGCCCTGCACGGGCCATAGGGGCGGGTCGGCCGCAAGTCGATGTGCGTCGTCATCCCGCTGGTCTAGCGGCGCGTTCAGCCATAGGCCAGTCGCATCGGCGCGGGTGCCGGGGCGGAGGCGACGCCGCCCATGCTGCCCATGCTGCCATTGGCCTGCTCGCTCAGCGTCGTGATTTCCCGCATCAGGTTGCGCGCGGCGGCTGAGGTTTCCTCCACCATCGCCGCGTTCTGCTGCGCCGTCTGGTCCATCGCGGCGATCGCGCTGGTGATCTCGCCGATCGCAGCCGACTGTTCGGCATTCTCGCTGGCGATGGTGTCGAGCAGCTGATGGACGTTGGAGACATTCTCCGAAATGCCGGTCAGCGCGCCGTCGACCTGACGTACCGCCTCGACCGCCTGGGTTACTTCGGCCTGGGTCACGGTCAGCTGGTCGCGGGCGCGCTTGGCCTCTTCCTCGGCGCGCATCGCGAGCGCTGAGACGAGGTCGGCGACGACCGCAAAGCCGCGGCCCGCTTCACCCGCGCGACCGGCCTCGACCGCCGCATTCATGGCGAGAACGCGGGTCTGGAACGCGATCTTGTCGAGGCCCTCGATGACGTCATCGATACCCTTGGCGGATTCGCTGACGCGGCCCATCGCCGCGACCGCATCCTCGGCCACGCTGCGCCCGGCAGTCACCGCGCTCATCGCGCCGTCCGCGCGCGCAACCGTTTCCCCGGCCGCCGCAGCAGTGGCGCGCAGCCGCGCGTCCATCTGCAGCACCGAGGCGTTGGTCTCTTCCAGGCTCGCAGCGGTGGCCTCGGTCCGCCGGGCAAGATCGTCCGACGCCGCCACGATCTCATTCGCCCCGGTCAGCACCGCGCCGCTGGTGCGCGAGATCGATTCGAGCAGCGTGTTGAGCGCCGCCTCACGCTTGCGGGTTTCCTCCGCCGCGCGATCGCGTTCGGCCTGAGCCTCCTCGAAATAGACGGTAACGGCGAGCTCCATGTCGAGCATCACCGCCTTCAGCAGCACGGCGATCTGGTCGGCGCGCGTGCCCTTGCCGCGGCTCAGCCAGCCCTGTGGCTGTGATCCCAGATAGTCGTGGATCAGCTGATCGACGACGATCGCATAGGACCCGACATACCATTGCGGTTCGAGGCCGATCTTCGCGTGAACCTTGCCCACGCGGCGGACGCTTTCGAGATAATCCTGGTCGAACCGCCCGCTCCACAGCCGTTTCCAATGCTGGTCCTGCAGGTTGCGCGCCGCGCTCATATGCTGCGCATCGCGGAAGTGATGGCGGAGCGCAGGGGTTTCGGCGATCTTGTCGTACAGCCGCTTGTGCGCCGCCGCGACCAGCGGCTCCAGCTCGCGACCCAGTTTCTGCAGGGTTGCCCGTTGCGCCTCATCAAAGCCGATAAAGGCGAGCCGGGGACCCCAACATGTCATTCAGCATCTGGCGAACCTCTCTATTGGTTTAGAGGCTCCTCATTCGATGCGTCTGGGGGGTGTCAGGACGGCACCGACGGAAGCGTCGATGCTATCCTAGAACGGCAGAATACACTCCGGACGGCGGGCATGAAAATAATCGGAACGAAACGTTCTGATTAACGTGAACGTAATGCCGCCTGCGCCGCCGCCAGCCGCGCAATCGGCACGCGATAGGGTGAGGCGGAGACGTAATCGAGGCCGGTCTGCTCACAGAAAGCGATCGACGCGGGGTCGCCGCCATGCTCGCCACAGATACCCAGCTTGATGTCCGGACGCGTCGCGCGGCCGCGCTCGGCGGCGATGCTGATCAGCTCGCCCACGCCCTCGACATCCAGGCTGACGAACGGATCGCGGGCGTAGATGCCCTTCTCGACATAGGCGGTCAGGAACCGCCCGGCATCGTCGCGACTGACGCCCAGGGTCGTCTGTGTTAGGTCATTGGTGCCGAAGCTGAAGAATTCGCCGACCTCGGCAATGTCTCCGGCGCGCAATGCGGCGCGGGGCAGTTCGATCATCGTGCCGACGAGATACTCGATCGTGCGCCCCTGCTGCGCGAACACCGCCTGCGCGGCGCGATCGACGACGGTCTTCATCAGCTCCAATTCGCGCTTGGTGCCGACCAGCGGGATCATCACTTCCGGCACCGGCGCTGCGCCCGATTTGTCCGCCACCGCGCATGCGGCCTCGAAGATCGCGCGGGCCTGCATCTCGTAGATTTCGGGATAGGTCACGCCGAGGCGACAGCCGCGATGGCCGAGCATCGGGTTGAACTCGTGCAACTCCGCCGCGCGACGGCGCAGCGTTTCGACGTCGAGCCCGGCGGCCTTGGCCACTTCCTCGAACTCCGATTCCGCGTGCGGGAGGAATTCGTGCAGCGGCGGATCGAGCAGGCGGATGGTGCAGGGCAGGCCCGCCATCACCTCGAAAATCTCGATGAAATCGGCGCGCTGTTCGGGCAGCAGCTTGTCGAGCGCAGCGCGGCGCCCCGCCTCGTCGCTGGCCAGGATCATCTGGCGCACCGCGGTGATCCGCGCCGCGTCGAAGAACATATGCTCGGTCCGACACAGGCCGATCCCCTCCGCGCCGAACTCGCGCGCGGTGCGGCAGTCGAGCGGGGTTTCGGCGTTGGTGCGGACCTTCAGGCGGCGCACTTCATCGGCCCAAACCATCAGCGTGCCGAAATCCCCGGCCAGTTCGGGCTGGATCGTCGGGACGGCACCCAGCATCACCTCGCCGGTCGATCCGTCGATCGTCAGCACTTCGCCCTCGCGCACCTCGCGCGACCCGATCCGCATCACGCCTTCCGACGCCTTGATCGACAGCGTGCCTGCGCCCGAGACGCAGGGGCGGCCCATGCCGCGCGCGACCACCGCCGCATGACTGGTCATGCCGCCGCGCGCGGTCAGGATGCCCTTGGCCGCGTGCATGCCGTGAATGTCTTCGGGGCTGGTCTCGACGCGGACCAGAATCACCGCCTCGCCCGCCGCAGCGCGCTTCTCCGCCGTGTCGCTGTCGAACACCGCGATGCCCGACGCGGCGCCGGGCGAGGCCGGCAGCCCCTTGGTCAGCACGTCGCGCGGGGCGTTGGGGTCGAGCGTCGGGTGGAGCAGCTGGTCGAGCGCCGAGGGATCGACGCGCAAAATGGCCTCGTCGCGGGTGATCAGCCCTTCATTGGCCATGTCCACCGCGATCTTGAGCGCCGCCTTGGCCGTGCGCTTGCCCGAGCGGGTCTGGAGCATCCACAGCTTGCCGCGCTCGACCGTGAACTCGATGTCCTGCATGTCGCGATAATGGCGCTCGAGCTGATCGAACACGCGCGCCAGCTCGGCATAAGCCTCCGGCATCGCCTCTTCCATCGACAGCGGCTTGGCCCCTGCCCGCTCACGCGCCGCCCGGGTCAGATATTGCGGCGTGCGGATGCCGGCGACGACATCCTCGCCCTGCGCGTTGATCAGGAACTCGCCGTAATAGGCATTCTCGCCGGTCGCGGGGTCGCGGGTGAAGGCGACGCCGGTGGCGCTGGTGTCGCCCATATTGCCGAACACCATCGCCTGGACGTTGACCGCCGTGCCCCAGTCGCCGGGAATGTCGTTGAGGCGGCGATAGACCTTCGCGCGCTCCGACTGCCACGACCCAAACACCGCGCCGATCGCGCCCCAGAGCTGGTCATGCACGTCCTGCGGGAACGGCTTGCCCCACAGCTCCTGCACCAGCGCCTTGTATTCCTCGACCAGCTTGCGCCAGTCATCGGCGGTCATCTCGGTATCGAGGCTGTAGCCGCGATCCTCCTTGGCGATCTCCAGCGCTTCCTCGAACCGCCCATGATCGAGTTCGAGCACCACGTCGGAGTACATCTGGATGAAGCGGCGATAGCTGTCCCACGCGAAGCGCGCGTCGCCGCTCGTGTCCGCCAGTCCGACCACGGTGGCGTCGTTGAGACCGAGGTTGAGGACCGTGTCCATCATCCCCGGCATCGACACGCGTGCGCCCGAGCGGACCGAGACGAGCAGCGGATCCGCCGCATCGCCGAAACGCTTGCCGGTCACCGCCTCGATATGCGCGACGCCGGTCGCGACCTCGGCCTTCAGGCTGTCTGGGAAGCTCTCGCCATTCTCGTAATAGAGCGCGCAGACCGGGGTCGAGATGGTGAAGCCGGGAGGGACCGGAAGGCCGATCGACGCCATCCCGTCGAGGTTCGCGCCCTTGCCGCCGAGCAGGTTCTTGTCGCCCTGGCCGCCGTCGGAAACATCCCCGCCGAAGCGGTACACATAGCGAGTCATTCGAACCCCTTCCGTGACTTGGGCGCGGCCTACCGCAGGTGCGAACAAGGGGGAAGGGCTTGTCCCCCGTTGTCAGGGGGAAGAAATGCTACAGGCGTGTGAAAATCTGCGGGTGGGGGTGCGGGGGGCGGAAGTTTACACTAGGTTTACACTGTCGGCGTTGCGGCGCGGTCTTAGCCCCTCCCCTTCAGGGGAGGGGTTGGGGGTGGGGCGTCCGCGTCTCACCGAGACCGATGGCCTGCGAGGATAGGCCCCACCCCAACCCCTCCCCTGAAGGGGAGGGGCTTGAGTAGCGTCTACCCCTCGATCTTCCCGAAGTCCGCGACGCGGTGGACGGCGTCGCGCATGCGGGCGAGCAGGGCGAGGCGCGCTTCGCGCTTTTCGGGGGTCGGGTCGTTGACCGTGACCGTGTCAAAGAACGCATCGATCGGCGCGCGGAGGCTGGCCAGCGCCGCCATCGCGCCTTCGAAGTCCTCCGCCTCGACAGCGGCAGCAGCGCGCGGCGCGGCCGAATCGAGTGCGGCGATCAGGGCAGCCTCTGCCTCTTCGGGCGTGTAGGAAAGCGGCTTTGACTCCGCGTCCGTAACCCCTTCTTTCTTCAGAATATTCGCCGCGCGCTTGTACCCGGCGAGCAAATTCGCCCCATCCTCGGTCGCCATGAACGCCTGCAGCGCATGGACGCGCGCGAGCAGGCGGACAAGATCGTCCTCCCCGCCGAGCGCGAACACCGCGTCGATCAGGTCATGGCGGACGCCGGCTTCGCGCTGCTGTACCTTGAGGCGGTCGGCGAAGAAACCGAGAAGGAGTTGGTGTCCCTCAAAACCCTTTTGGATGGCGCTAGCCAAATCCTCACGCAACGGGCTGCCTCGTTGGGCTCGGGCAAATTGCTGTGCAAGCACTTCGTCGATCTCTTCCACTGAAGAACCAGTGGATTTCAGTGTCGCCTTGATCTGCTCCGAGACCGCCTCGCGAATGTCGTAAGCAAGGTGCGCGATTACTCGACTCATTGCCATACGAAGATCGGAATAGATGTGCAGACGAACAGAGTTCGCTTGAAGTAAACGCAGAATAGCAATCGCGGAGCGCCTGAGCGCAAAGGGGTCCTTCGAACCAGTCGGCACCTCCCCGAGGGCAAAGTAGGCGAGTAGCGTATCCAGCTTATCCGCCAGAGACACCGCCACCGTGACCGGCGCGGTCGGCACTTCGTCGCCCTGCCCGACCGGCTTGTAATGGTCGCGGATCGCGGCGGCGACTGCCGGGTCTTCGCCCTGTGCGGCGGCGTAATAGCCGCCCATCAGGCCCTGCAGTTCGGGGAATTCGCCGACCATGCCGGTGACGAGGTCCGCCTTGGCCAGCCGCGCTGCGCGTTCGGCGAGGTTCGGGTCCGCCTTGACGATCCCTTCCTCGGCCAACCACCGCGCGAGTTTGGCGACGCGGTCGACCTTGTCGGCGACGGTGCCGAGCTTTTCGTGGAAGACGATCTTTTCGAGCTTCGGATGCAGGTCATCCAGCTTCGTCTTGAGATCGGTTTCGTAGAAGAACCGCGCATCGCTCAACCGTGCGGCGAGCACCTTCTGGTTGCCCGCGACGATCCGCTCGCCGCCATCTGCTGCGTCGATATTCGCGGTGCAGATGAACGCGTTCGCCAGTTTCCCATCAGCATTTGTGCAGACAAAATACTTCTGGTTCACGCGCGCGGTGAGCTGGATCACCTCGGGCGGGACGTCGAGAAACGCTTCGTCGAAGCGGCCGAGCAGCGGCACAGGCCATTCGGTCAGGCCCGCATTCTCGATCAACAGCCCTTCGTCCTCGACCAGAGTCAGGCCGGCCTTGTTCGCCGCCAGCTTCGCGCCGACCGCGATGGTCGCGCGGCGTTCATTCTGGTCGACGATGACGTATGCGTCGCGCAGCTGTTCGACATAGGTTGCGGCGCTGGTGATCGTGATCGCATCGGGGTGGTGGAAGCGGTGGCCGACGGTGACGGCACCGGACTTCACGCCCGCAACCTCGCACGCCACCACGCCCTCGCCCAGCAGCGCGACGATGCCCTGCAGCGGGCGGACCCAGCGCAGACTCTCGGTGCTGAGCGACGCTTCGCCCCAGCGCATCGATTTGGGCCAGGGGAAGGCGCGGACGATTGCCGGAATCGCTTCTGCCAGCACGTCCGCCGTCGCGCGGCCCGGCTTGTCGATCACCGCGAACAGCGTCGCGCGGCCCTTGACGTCGCGGGTCTCGAGCGCATCGCGGGTCAGCCCGGCCTTGCGCAGGAAGCCGTCGATGGCCGCATCGGGCGCATCGGCGGGCGGGCCTTTCAGCTCCTCGCTCACCGCCGCGGTCTGCTCGGGCAGGTCGCGGGCGATCAGCGTCAGGCGGCGCGGGGTGGCATAGGTGACCAGCGCACCGGCTTTCAGGCCAGCCTTGTCCAGCTCGGCGGTGAACAGGCGGGCAAGATCCTCGCGCGCCTTGTCCTGCATCCGCGCGGGGATTTCTTCGGAGCGGAGTTCGAGGAGGAAGTCGGTCACAGGCTCCACTCCGGGTACTTGGCGCTCCAGTCGGGTTTCATATGCTCGATATACGCCTCGCAGCTGCCCTTCGCGAGATCGCGGACGCGGCCGATATAGGCCTGGCGCTCGGCGACCGAGATGACGCCGCGCGCCTGCAGCAGGTTGAACAGATGGCTCGCCTCGATCGCCTGTTCATAGGCGGCGATGGGGACGTTGTTGGTCAGGCAATTCTCGCACTCGGCCATCGCCTTGCGGAAGCCTTCGAACAGCGTGTCGGTGTCGGCGACCTCGAAATTGTACTTCGACATCTGGCGTTCGTTCTCGAGGAACACGTCGCCATAGGTGACGCCCGCATCGTTGAACGCCAGGTCGTACACGCTGTCCTTGTTCTGGATATACATGGCGAGGCGTTCGAGGCCGTAGGTCAGCTCGCCCGCCACCGGCTTGCAGTCGAAGCCGCCCATCTGCTGGAAATAGGTGAACTGCGTCACCTCCATGCCGTCGCACCACACTTCCCAGCCCAGGCCCCAGGCGCCGAGCGTCGGCGATTCCCAGTCATCCTCGACGAAGCGGATATCGTGCTTGAGCGGATCGATGCCGATCGCGGTCAGGCTGCCAAGATACAGTTCCTGCAGGTCGGGCGGGCTGGGCTTCAGGATCACCTGATACTGGTAATAATGCTGCAGCCGGTTGGGGTTTTCGCCATAGCGGCCATCGGTCGGGCGGCGGCACGGCTGGACAAACGCGGCGTTCCACGGCTCCGGCCCGAGCGCGCGCAGCGTCGTTGCGGTGTGGAAGGTGCCGGCACCCATGCGCATGTCATAGGGCTGAAGGATCAGGCAGCCCCGCTGGCTCCAATAATCATGGAGGCGCAGGATCATGCCCTGGAAGCTGAGCGGCGTGGTCATGGTGCCGGGCTTTGGCGAAAGGGCGATACGCGGTCAACTGCGGTTGACGCGGGCGGCGCGGACGGCTTTTGAAGGCGGCGATGCTGAAACGCCTGATTGTCCCCCTCGCCGCCCTGATGCTCTCCGGCTGTTCGCTGTTCGGCGAGGATGCCGACCCCGCTTTGTGGGTGGTCAAGGATGGCGACACGACCATCTATCTGTTCGGCACCGTGCATGTGCTGAAACCCCGGATGCACTGGTTCGACGAAGGCGTGCGCGAGGCGTTCGACGCGAGCGACGAGGTGGTGCTGGAGATCGCCAAGCCCGACCCGCAGGCGATCGCCGCCCTGACCGCACAGCTCGGCACGCGCGGCGGCCCGCCCTTCGCGCCGGAGGTCGATGCGGCGGCGCGTGACCTCGGCATGCCGGCGGGTGCGATCGACAAGCAGGAGCCGTGGCTGGCGGCGCTGACGCTCGCGCAGCTGGCGGTGAAGAAGGCGGGCTATGACGCCGGCGACGGGGTCGAGGCGACCTTGTCCGAGGCGGCGGAGGATGCCGGCAAGCCGGTCAAGGCGCTGGAGTCGGCGCGCGGGCAGCTGATGCTGTTCGACGGCCTGTCGGGCGCGGCGCAGAGCGCGATGCTCGAGGAAACGGTCAAGGCGCTGCCGGGGACGAAGGCACGGCTCGACAAGTTCGTCGCCGCCTGGGCCAAGGGCGATGCCGAAAGCGTCGGCGCGGAGATGAACCGCGGCGCGCTGGCGTCGCCGGAGGTGGCCGAGGCGCTGATCACCCGCCGCAACGCGCGCTTCGCCGACTGGGTCGCGGCGCGGATGGGACAGCCGGGGACGGTGTTCGTCGCAGTCGGCGCGGGGCATCTCGCCGGCAAGGGCAGCGTGCAGACGCTGCTGGGCGAGCGGGGGCTGAAGGTCGAGCGGGTGGTGTACTAATTTGCCCCTCCCCTTCAGGGGAGGGGTTGGGGTGGGGCCTATCCTCTTGGCGCGCCGGTCTCGGTGAGACCCCGAGGCCCCACCCCCAACCCCTCCCCTGAAGGGGAGGGGCTTAGGAGTTGCCTTTCCCCCTCCCCTCGCCTATAGGCGCGCGCTTCCGGTCAGGGTCATCCCTGGAGGCCTGGGCGGAATTGGAAACACTTTAGCGCATTGGAACGACATATGAGCGACACGCTTACGCTGTCGGCCGAGACGCGCGACCGGGTTGGCAAGGGAGCCTCCCGGGCGCTGCGTCGTGAAGGCCGCGTCCCCGCCGTGATCTACGGCAACAATCAGGAACCGACGAGCATCCACCTGGATGAGCGCGCGCTGTACAAGGCGCTGCACACCGGCCACTTCATGAACTCGGTCGTGATGATCGAAGGTCTGGGCGGCAAGGCGATCCGTACGCTTCCGAAGGACGTGTCGCTCGACGTCGTGACCGAACGCCCGGTCCATGTCGACTTCCTGCGCATCTCCGAACATGCCACCGTCACCGTCGCGGTGCCGGTCGTGTTCACCGATGAAGAAGACGCACCCGGCCTGAAGGCTGGCGGCGTGCTCAACATCGTCGCGCACGAACTGCAGCTGACCGTCGACGCGGCCGAGATCCCCAGCGAAATCAGCGTCTCGCTGAAGGGCCTGGAAGCCGGCGGCACGATCCACCTGTCGGACATCACCCTGCCCAAGGGCGCGAGCGCAGCCGTCGACGCGGACACCACGATCGCGACGATCGCCGCACCGACCGCCGTTGCGATCGAGGCTGAAGACGCTGCGGCCGAGGCCGAAGCGGCTGAGGCGGGCGAAGCCACCGACGGCGACGCTTCCGAGGGCGAGGCCAAGGACGGCGAGTAAGCCTTTCCCGGCTTGTGCCGATCGATTACGAGCGCCTCCGCACCCCGCGTGCGGGGGCGCTCTGCTTTTGTGAACAGGTGATGCGATGCAGCTCTGGGTTGGCCTCGGCAATCCCGGCCCCGATTATGCGATGAACCGGCACAATGTCGGCTTCATGGCGGCCGACGCCATTGCCGAAGTGCATGGCTTTTCCGCGCCGGCGAAGAAATTCCAGGGCTGGCTGCAGGAAGGGCGGATCGGCGGGAGCAAGATCCTGCTGCTCAAGCCCGCGACGTACATGAACGAAAGCGGCCGGGCGATCCGCGCGGCGCTCGACTTCTACAAGCTCGAGCCCGAAGCGGTCACGGTGTTCCACGACGAGCTCGACCTTGCGCCGTTCCAGGTGAAGGTGAAGCGCGGCGGGGGTGCGGCAGGGCAGAACGGCATCCGCAGCGCGATCGCGCATATCGGCGCGGACTTCCGCCGCGTGCGCATCGGCATCGGCCATCCCGGGCACAAGGATCGCGTCACCGGCTATGTCCTGGGCAATTATGCCAAGGCGGAGATCGAGGATCTGTCCGACCTGCTCGGCTCGATCGCGGCGGAGGCGGAGTGGCTGGCCAAGGGTGACGATGCGCGCTTCATGAACGATATCGCGCTGCGCTTGCAGCGGGCCTGAGCGGACACAAAAAAGGCCGGGTTTCCCCGGCCTTTTTCGTTACTCTGGACGTGCGGCTTACGACGCGACGTTCTTCTTGCCGACGACCACGCCGACCGCGCGGCTGTCGCCCGCGGCCACCGCGCCGCTGATCGCGAAGCTGATGCCGACTTCACCCGCCTGCGAACCATAGGCCAGGCCCTGGAAGGTGCCGCCGGCAGTGCTGCCCGGGCCGAAGCTGCCGGTGAACTGGTTGCTGCCCACCGGGATCGCGCCGGTGCCGGTGAAGGTACCATAGGTGACGTTGCCGCCGCTGGTGACGCGCTGAAGGTTCAGCGTCAGCGTGACCAGGCCGGTCGCATAGTTGATCGACAGCGTGGCGGTGCCGCCCAGCTTGTCGACCGCGGTTGCGCCCGCCGTCGGCGACACCACCGAACGCCCGGCAATGCGCACCGTATAGGTCGCGGCACCGGTGGTCGGCATGTCGCTCAGCAGCGTCGGATAACCGAACACGCCATAGGTGATGCGCTTCGCACCCGCCGTGCTGTCACCGCGCCACCAGCCGGCATAGCTGGTACGGGTCAGCGCCAGCGCGGTGTCGGACGTCACCTGGCTGGTGATCGTGTTGTTGAGCAGATCGAGCTGGGTGAAACCGCCGGCATTGGCCGGGGTCGCGGTGTCGCGATACACATATTCGGTGACCGCAGGCGCGGGCGCAGTCAGCAGATCGCCGGTGCCGAAGCGCGATTCTTCGGCATTCTCCCGCACCACCACCGGCAGCGCGTCGGTCGCGGGCGTCACATTCTGCAGCGCCAGGCGGACGCGGTTCGAGAAGGCGTCGGTACCCGCAACACCCAAGGTGACCGGACCGGCAACGTCGCCGGTGTAGCTGGTCGCGGCGCTGACCGTGAAGAACTCGGTCGCCGCCGCCAGCGGGAGCGCGGCATAGGTCGGGGTTGCAGTCGGCGTCGGGGTCGGGGTCGCGCTGGACGACGCGGTCGGCGTCGGAGTCGGCGTGGCATCGTTGCCGCCACTGCAGCCGGCTACGACCAGAACAGCTGCGGTGCTGGCAATCAGGATGGAACGGCGAATCATACTGCGACTCCTGTAACGTAACCGTCTGGAAGGCGCGCGGCGCCTGTACCGTGGATGAACGGGCCGCGTTGCCGCGACCATCTGGGGCATGCGGTAGCGCGCCTAGCCGCGAAACGGAAGAGCGCCGGTGCGGGATTCGCCGCACCGGCGCGTTCGCGCGTCAGTTACCCAGATCGGTCAGCAATCCGCGCAGCTGCTGGACCTTGCCGAACCGCTCCGCCGGGTTGAGCTTGGCCATCGGGCCGACTCCGCCGAACTCGGCCCCGGTCTGCAGGCAGGTCGTGACCTGCGCGTGCGCAGCGGTCCGATCACCCTTGGTGAAGTTATTGTCGATCTGATCCTTCACCGCCCAGTCGAGATAGGTGTCGAGCCCGGCCTTCGACAGCTCGGGCTTGGGCGGTTCGGCCGGGATGACCTGATCGCCGAGCGTCTTTTCGATCACGCCGCGATAATAGGTCAGGAACGGCGCAGCCCCGCCCGCCATGCTCTTGGGCAGCGGGCTGTCGAGCAGGCGCTGCTGCCACTTGACCGCGGCATAGCAGCGGATGTTGACCGCCAGCTTGTCCTGAAGGTCGCGCGCCTTGCGCTTCTCGGCGGCCTTGGCCTTGGCTTCGGCAGCCGCCTTTTCCTGCGCGCCATTGTCGCCGCACCCGGCGAGCGCGATCAGCGCCAGCGGCGCAAGGATTGCGAATGTCTTCATGGACTTGATGTCCTCCCCTGTTCGTCGGTCGCGCGACTTTGACGCCGTGCCGCGCCCTGTCAACCACGCGGGCGCTTGCGTCGCTCCCGCGTCCATGCTGTGCGGGCGGGATGACGATCAAGACGCTGTTCGCCACCCGCTTTTCGCAAACCGAGCTCGACGACGCCGCGCTGCTCGCCGAACTGGCCGATGCGTGCCGCGACCTTGCCGAGCAGGATCGTGCGGGACAGCGCTGGTCGAAGGACCATGGCTATCGCGGCTATACCAGCTACGCCTCGCTCGACGATCTGCCCGACCGCGACCCGCGCTTTGGCGATCTGGTCCGCCACCTCAACCGCCATGTCGCGCGCTTTGCCGATGCCTGCGCACTCGACCTGTCGCGCAAGCTCAAGCTCGACAGCCTGTGGGTCAATATCCTCAAGCCCGGCGGCACCCATTCGGGCCATATCCACCCGCACAGCGTGGTATCCGGCACCATCTATATCGACGTGCCGCCGGGCGCGGGCGCGCTCAAGCTGGAGGATCCGCGCCTGCCCATGCTGATGGCCGCCCCGCCCCGCCGCCCCGACGCGCCGGAGGAGCTGCAGACCTTCGTCTATGCGCAGCCGGAGCCGGGCAGCATCTTCCTGTGGGAAAGCTGGCTGCGGCACGAGGTGACGCCGCACACCGGCAAGGGCGAGCGGATCAGCGTCAGCTTCAACTATCGCTGACCCACACGCGGAACCATTGCGCCGGTGGCACGGTTCAACCCCGTCCATCGGGAGATTGATGATGAACAAGGCAATTACCGCATTGCTGGCCGTCACGCTGGCGGTTCCGGCTGCGCCGCTGCTGTCGAGCACGGCGCACGCCCAGAGCTGGGAAGAGCGTGAGCGTCAGCGCGATCGCGAATATAATGAGCGCCGCGACCGGCGCTGGGACGATCGCCGCGACTATCGCGACCGCGACTATCGCTGGCGCGGCAACGACCGCAACTGGGATGCGTCGCGCAGCTACCGTCAGGGCAATTATCGCGAGCGTCGCCTGAGCCGCCAGGATCAGGTCTATCGCGGGCGCGACGGCCGTTACTATTGCCGCCGCAATGACGGGACCACGGGTCTGGTCGTCGGTGCAGCACTGGGCGGCATTCTGGGCGGCGCGATCGGCAATGGCGATCTGCTCGGCGTGATCCTGGGCGGCGCGGGTGGCGCAGTCGTGGGCCGGGAAATCGATCGCGGCAACGTGCGCTGCCGTTGATCGGACCGCGCTAGCAACGAGGCCCGCCGGTCGCGAGACCGGCGGGCCTTTTCATGGTCTAGCCTTTTGCCTGTCTCCGGCGTATCTGCGCGCCTTTCCCGGATCACAGGACCAAGAGACCCATGGGCTTTCGCTGCGGCATTGTCGGCCTGCCGAACGTCGGCAAATCGACGCTTTTCAACGCGCTGACGCAGACTGCGGCGGCGCAGGCGGCCAACTATCCCTTCTGCACGATCGAGCCGAATGTCGGCAATGTCGCTGTCCCCGACGACCGGCTGGACGCGCTGGCGAAGATCGCCGGATCGGCCAAGATCATCGAGACGCAGCTGGGCTTCGTCGACATCGCCGGCCTGGTGCGCGGCGCGAGCAAGGGCGAAGGCCTAGGCAACCAGTTCCTTGGCAACATCCGTGAGGTGGACGCGATCGTCCATGTCCTGCGCTGTTTCGAGAATGACGACATCCAGCATGTCGACAACAAGGTCGATCCGATCGCCGACGCCGAGACGGTCGAGACCGAGCTGATGCTGTCGGACCTCGAAAGCCTCGAGAAGCGCGTGCCGAACCTTCAGAAGAAGGCGGCGCAGGGCGACAAGGAAGCCAAGATCGCGGCAACCGTGCTGGGCCGCGCGCTCGACTTGCTGCGCGAGGGCAAGCCGGCGCGACTGGTTGAACCCAATGACGCGGAAGAGGAGCGCGTGCTGAAGCAGGCGCAGCTGATCACCGCCAAGCCGGTGCTCTATGTCTGCAACGTCAATGAAGAACATGCCGCCGACGGGAATGATTATTCCGCGCGGGTGTTCGAAAAGGCCAAGGCCGAAGGCGCACAGGCCGTGGTCGTCTCCGCCGCGATCGAGGCAGAGATCGCGACGATGCCCGCCGAAGAGCGCGGCGAGTTTCTGGCCGAACTGGGCCTGACCGAAACCGGCCTCGCCCGCGTGATCCGTGCAGGCTATTCGCTGCTGCACCTGCTGACCTTCTTCACCGTGGGGCCGAAGGAAGCGCGCGCCTGGACCACCCATGTCGGCGCCAAGGCACCGCAGGCGGCGGGCGAGATCCACACCGATTTCGAACGCGGCTTTATCCGCGCCGAAACCATCGCGTTCGACGATTACGTCAAGTTCAACGGCGAAACCGGCGCGCGCGACAACGGCAAGCTGCGGTCCGAAGGCAAGGAATATGTCGTCCAGGACGGCGACGTGATGCTGTTCCGCTTCAACGTCTGATCGGGCGCCTCAGCCGAGATACCGTTTCCGGCGCTCTGCACTGGCCAGCATCACGACCAGGGTCGCGATGACGAGCAGCCCCGCGACGATGGTCGCGGTGGCGATCTCGTCGTGCACCTGCCCTGCCTTCTGATGGATCGCGAACAGCGCCCACAGGAACGGGATCGGATACCACGGGTTGCCGCCGGTGCCGACCAGTGTCGCTGCGACGATCACGCCGCCGACGATCAGGATTGCCGCCGAGATCAACGGCGCGGGTGCGGGTAGCACGATGCCGTGGAAGTTGAGCGCGGCGGCAATGTTGACGATCGTCGCGGCGGTCAGCCAGCCCGCCAATGCGCTGAGCGGCAGCACCACAGCCAAGCGCTCGCCCAGGCTGAACGTCGCGGTACTCGCAAAGACGCGCAGGATCGCAAGCAGATTGACCAGCGTGAAGACGATGATCAGCACCGACGGGAAGCCGAGGCTGAACAGCTGGGTATAGGTCACCCACAGCGCGTTGCCGAGCACGGCGAGCGCGAAATGCCAGCCGATCCGGCGTACCAGGTCGCTGTCGCGATGGCGCGGCAGCAGCTGATAGACGACATAGACCAGGGTGCCGAAATAGAGCGGTCCCCAGATCGCGAACGCCCAGCCCGCCGGCGTGATCAACGTCTGCGTATCCGCCGATTGTTCGCCGACCGGATTGCCGATGCCGATCGCGGGCAGCAGCGGGGCGAGGATCTGGGCGAGTGCGAATACAAGCGCGGCGATGGCGCGCACGCGGCTGTTCGGGGCGGATGCGGTCTGGTTCATGGTCCGAGAACCTAACCGCCCAAAATTGGTTCCGCTAGTGAAACGCCCAGCGGAAAGTCTTGGCGATGGCCAGCGTCGAACCCCGCACCAGCGGCAGCGCGACGACCGGGCGTTGCAGTCCATGCATTGCGCGCGCCCAGTCGGGCAGCAGATCGACCGCTGCGGCAAAGATCGCCGCCTGTGCCGGCGCCATCGCGAGGCTCGGCGGGGGCTGGTTCAGGAGAAAGCGTGCGACCTCGCGCGTGCGGTCATCGACCAGCAGCTGCGGGCGCATCGCGGTGATCAGCCCCTCCGCCTCGAACCGGCTGCGCGGGATCGGGTCCGCGCCCAGCGCCTCCGCCACGCGCGCGGTTTCGGCGTAATAGACATCCTCCTCCGCCCGGCTGAGCGGCACGCCGTAGCGCTGCCACGCGGCGAGGAAGCTCCACATCTCGGTCACGTGCACCCAAGCGAGCAGTTCGGGATCGTCGGCGCGATAGGGGGTGCCGTCAGGGAGCGTGCCGCCGATCCGCGCATGCACCTCGCGCACCTTGGCGATCGATGCCTCGGCGATGCTCCGTTCGGCGTAGGTCGTCTCGGCGATGAAGCGTGCGGTGCGCCGCAGGCGGCCGAGCATGTCCTTGCGGAACGCGCTATGGTCCCACACGCCCGCCAGCACCGCCGGGTGAAGCATCTGCAGCAGCAGCGACGCGACGCCGCCGACCATCATCGTGGTGACGTCGCCGTGCACGCGCCAGGTGACGCTGTCGCGCGCGAACAGCGCGGTGTCGCTGCGCGTGACCGGTGCCTCGCCCTTGTTCTGGTCGTTGAACGTCGCACGGACGACGCCGATCAGGCGCTTGCGCAGTCCGGCGGCGAGATCGGGGGGCGGCATGGGATGAAGCTAGGTTGTCGCGGGGCGCGCGGCAATGCTAGTGCGGCAGGGTGATCTTTCGGTTGCTCATCCTGCTGGCACTCGTGCTCGGCACCGTCCCCGCCCCGGCGGCGGCGGCACCCGCGTGTCACGACATGGCCGAGATGGCGAAGCCGATGGAGCATGAGACCCCCGCTCCGCAGCCGGACAAGGTTCCGGCGATGGGCAAGAGCCTATGCGTCGGCTGCATCGCGCCGTCGACGATGCGCGCCGCGTCGGTGGCCACGCCGATGCCGTTGATCGCGCGTCACGATGCGATCGGCCCCGCCCGCGCGATGACTGGCGCGCTGCTGACGCCCGAGCCGCCCCCTCCGCGCGGGTGATCGATTGCGGGTCCTGACCCCGCTTCCCGATCATTCACGGAGTATCTCATCATGACCTATCGAACGACGTTCGCCGCCATGCTGGCGGCGACGGCGCTGCCCGTTGCGGCGGCAGCGCAGGAGCACGACCACCACACGCCCGCGCCCGCCCCCGCCAAGGCGGAGCATCAGCACCATGGTACGCACACTGCGCCTGACGCGCCCAAGCCGAACGCCCAGATCGCGTCGGGCACCGCCCTGCTCCCCGCCGCCGAGGGCGGTCAGCATGGCGGACTGCACGCCATGGCCGGCGACTGGATGCTGATGGCGCATGGCTATGCCTGGGGCGCGGTGACCAGCCAAGGCGGCCCGCGCGGCGACGACATGGCCTTTGTCCAGACCATGGGCATGGTCACCGCCAGCCGCCCGCTGGGCGATTCCGGGCGGATCGAGCTGCGCGGCATGTTCAGCCTCGACCCACTGATGGGCAAGCGCGGCTATCCCAACCTGTTCGCGGCGGGGGAGACCGCGAATGGCCGCGCGCTGGTCGACCGCCAGCATCCGCACGACCTGTTCATGGAGCTCGCCGCGCGGGTCGAGGTCGATGTGGCCCCCGGCGCCACCGCCTTCCTCTATGGCGGCCCGGTGGGGGAGCCGGCGCTCGGCCCGCCCGCCTTCATGCACCGCCGTTCCGCGCGCTATCAGACGATGTCGCCGATCGCGCATCACTGGTTCGATTCGACCCATATCACCTATGGCGTGGTGACGGCGGGCGTGCGCACGCGCCCGTTCCAGCTTGAGGCATCGGTGTTCAAGGGCCGCGAGCCGGATGAGGAACGCTGGGGCTTTGACCCGATCAAGCTCGATTCGTGGAGCCTGCGCGCGACCTTCACCCCCTCCCCCAACTGGGCGGTGCAGGTCAGCCATGGCCGCCTCGAAAGCCCGGAGGCGCTGCACGGCGGCAATGACGAGGCGCGCACCACCGCCAGCGTGCATTATGCACGCGGCGGCCTGTCCGCGACGCTCGCCTGGTCGGCCAAGAACCGCATCCCGGGCGACACGCTGAGCGCCTGGGTCGCGGAGGCGAACTGGGACATCGACGCGCGCCACAGCCTCTTCGGCCGCGCCGAACTGGTCCGCAATGACGAGCTGTTCCCCGAGCACAGCCACCCGCTGCACGACCAGCCGTTCCGCGTCGCGCGGTTCGAGGGCGGCTATGCCTATCGCATCCCGCTGGCGGACACGGTGACGCTGGCGCTGGGCGGATCGGTCGCGGCCTATGCCAAGCCCGATGCGCTCGATCCCTATTACGGGAAAAGCCCGGTCAGCGGCACGGCGTTCGCCAAGCTGTCGCTCGGCAGCTGACGGTAACGGGGGCAGGTGCGCACATCTGCCCCCTTGCCAAGATCCAGTTTCGGTCCGAAACTGATTGCATGATCTATTTCGAAGACTTGACGGTCGGGGACAGGGCCAACTTCGGCTCCTATTCGGTCACGCGCGAAGAGGTGCTGGATTTCGCGCAAAAATACGACCCCCAGCCCTTTCACCTGTCCGACGAAGCGGCGGCAAAGACGCATTTCGGGCGGCTCGCGGCGAGCGGCTGGCACACCGCCGCGATGACGATGGCAATGCTGGTCGAACAGATGAAGGTCCGCCCGACCGCCAGCCTCGGCGCGGCGGGGATCGACGAGTTGCGCTGGATCAAGCCGGTCTTCCCCGGCGACACGTTGCGCTGCGAGACCGAATTGCTGGAAAAGCGCGAGTCGGAAAAACGCCCGGAAATGGGCCGCACCCGCTCGCGCATGCTGGTGTTCAACCAGCATGACGAGCCGGTGCTGAGCTTCATCGCCAACGCGATCGTCGCGCGCCGTCCAGCTTAACCCGGGCGGCGATCCCGTCGGTCGCGGCGGTTTTCACGCCGTAACTCGCGGCGGTCCCCGCGATATTCTCGCCGATATTCGCGGCGGTCGTCACGCCGCTCTTCGCGGAACTCGGGTCGCGTCACGGTGCCCTGGCGATAGTCCCTGCGGTCCTGACGGCGGTCCTGGCGATAGGCGCGGTCGTCGCCCCGGCGATCCTGGGTGAACTCGCGCCAGTTTTCGCGCACCTCGCGCCGGTCACCGCGCCAGTTCTGGCGGCGCTGCTCCCAATAGCGACGCTGGCTCTCGTTCCAGCGCACGGCGCGACGGTCGCGGTCATAGACGTAGTAGCCGGTGCCGGGATAATAATAGTCGCCGGACCAACCCCAATAGGGGTCGCCATAATCGCCGGCATAATAGCCGCCGCCTCCGCCACCATAGCCGACCGAAACGCCGCTATAGCCATAGCCGTCGGTACAGGCGGCAACACCGAGCGCGGCAGCACCGGCGAGGCCGAGCTTCACGATACGCAAACTGAGCATGATGCTTCTCCCGGGCGCGTTGTCGCGCCCTAATCCCCTGAAAACGGGGGAGAAGCGGCAGGGGTTCCGTCAGTGCCCCGGAAACGCCACCAGCGCGGTCACATCGATCCCCTCGGCGCGTAGCGCGTCGGCGCCGCCCAGATCGGGCAGGTCGATCACGAACGCCGCCTGTGTCACCACAGCGCCGACCTTGCGCAGCAGCCGCACCGCCGCGCGCGCCGTGCCACCGGTGGCGATCAGATCGTCGATCAGCAGCACGCGCGCACCCGGCGCAACCGCATCGGCGTGGATCGCGATGCGGTCGGTACCATATTCCAGGGCGTAGTCCTCCGCCACGGTCGCGCCGGGAAGTTTGCCGTCCTTGCGCACCAGCAGCGTCCCTGCCCCCAGCGCCAGCGCGACGGGCGCGGCGAAGATGAAGCCGCGCGCCTCGATCCCCGCGACCAGATCGACCGGGCCGTCCACCGCCTCGACGATCCGCTCCACCGCGCGGGCAAAGCCGGCGGCGTCGAGCAGCAGCGTGGTGATGTCGCGGAACATGATCCCCGGCTTGGGGAAGTCGGGGATGGTGCGGATCAGCGCGGCGAGATCGTCATTGGTCGGGGTCACGGCATCGCTCCCAAGAAAACGGCCCGGGAATCGCTTCCCGGGCCGCTGGAGAAAGGTTCGGGCGGACCTTAGTCCTTCACGTTCCGCCAGATCTGCTTCTTCGCGCCATAGGCCAGGAAGCAGAAGACGACGAGGAAGAGCAGGACCGCGAGGCCAGCGCTCTTGCGCGCTTCCATCTTCGGCTCGGCGGTCCAGGTCAGGAACGCCGCGACGTCGGCCGCATAGTTCTTCGCCGTGGCGGCGGTGCCGTCGGAATAGGTCACCTGACCGTCCTTCAACGGCTGTGCCATCGCGATGTTGAGCGTGTGGAAATAGGGGTTGTAGTGCAGCCCCTCAGGCGTCTTGGCCTCCGGATACTTCTTCAGCAGCTCGGCGGGCTGAGCCTGATAGCCGGTCAGCAGCGAGTAGATATAGTTGCTGCCGTCGGGACGCGCCTTGGCCATCAGCGACAGATCCGGCGGGATCGCGTTGTTGTTCGCGGCGCGCGCGGCGACGTCATTGGCATAGGGCGATGGGAAGCGGTCGGCGGGCATGCCGTCGCGGGTCGCCGGCTCACCCGTTTCCGGGTTGATCGACGGCACCTGGAAGCCCTTGGCGATGGTCTTGATCTGACCTTCGCTATAGCCGAGCGCGGCGAGGTCGCGGAACGACACCAGACGCAGCGAGTGACAGGCGGCGCAAACCTCCTTGTACACCTGCAAGCCGCGCTGCAGCTGGCGCTTGTCATAGGTGCCGAACATGCCGGTGAAGCTGAAGCCGCCTTCCGGCGCTTCGGCATGCTTGTGGAATTCCTGCTCGACCGTCTTGGGCGTGGTCAGCCCGTTCGAGAAGGTGTCGATGATCCCAAGGAACAGGGCGAAGACAAACCCCAGCCCGACCAAAAATCCGCCGATGCGAACCATTTTCTATGCCCCTCTTATTCGGCAGCTGCGGTCTGGAGCGGCGAGGTGCCACCCTTGCCGGCGAGCACGGCCTCGGTGATCGAGTTCGGCAGCGGGCGCGGACGCTCCATCGCCGAGACGATCGGCAGGATCACCAGGAAATGCAGGAAGTAATAGGCCGTCGCGAACTGACCGATCAGGATCACGCCCGGGGTCGGGGCAGCGCCGCCGACATAGCCCAGCACCAGCACGTCGACCAGCAGCACCAGCAGGAACCACTTGTAGGTCGGGCGATAGTTGGCCGAGCGGACCGGCGACGAATCGAGCCAGGGCAGGAAGAACAGCAGCAGGATCGAGCCGAACATCGCCAGCACGCCCCACAGCTTCGCTGACATGATGAAGTCGACGGTGAACGACTTCAGAATGGCGTAGAAGGGCAGGAAGTACCATTCGGGCACGATGTGCGCCGGGGTCGAAAGCGGGTTGGCCGGGATATAGTTGTCCGGGTGACCCAGCAGGTTCGGCGCGTAGAAGATCAGCGCGCAATAGACCAGCAGCGCCACGCCCACGCCCACGCCATCCTTGGCGGTGTAATAGGGGTGGAACGGGACCGTATCCTGCTCGCTCTTCACCTCGACACCGGTCGGGTTGTTCGAACCCGGAATGTGCAGCGCCCAGATGTGGAGGATGACCACGCCGGCGATCACGAACGGCAGCAGATAGTGGAGCGAGAAGAAGCGGTTGAGCGCGGCGTTATCCGGCGCAAAGCCACCCAGCAGCCACACGCGGATCGGTTCGCCGATGCCGGGGATTGCCGAGAAGAAGCCGGTGATCACCTGCGCGCCCCAGAAGCTCATCTGGCCCCAGGGAAGCACATAGCCCATGAACGCGGTCGCCATCATCAGCAGGAAGATGACCACGCCGAGCAGCCACACCATCTCGCGCGGCGCCTTGTACGAACCGTACCACAGGCCGCGGGCGATATGGATATACACCACCAGCAGGAACAGCGACGCGCCATTGGCGTGCGCATAGCGGATGAACCAGCCGGCGTTCACGTCGCGCATGATATGCTCGACGCTGTCGAACGCGATGCCGGCATTGGCGGCATAGTGCATCGCCAGCACGATGCCGGTGACGATCTGGATCGCCAGGAACATCCCGGCGAGGACGCCGAAGTTCCAGAAATAGTTGAGGTTGCGCGGGACGGGATACCCGCCACCGATCGCACCATAGACGAAGCGCGGAAGCGGCAGACGATCGTCCACCCACTTCATCAGCGGGCTCTTCGGCTCATACTGCTTTGCCCAGGGAAAGCTCATTTCAAGGTGCCCCCTCAGCCGACCCGAATGACGGTGTCGGAAATGAATTCATAGTCCGGAACGACGAGGTTCGTCGGTGCCGGGCCGGACCGGATGCGACCGGCAGTGTCATAGGCCGAGCCGTGGCACGGGCAGAAATAGCCGCCGAACGGACCCTTGTTCTCGCCCTCGCCCGCGCCCAGCGGCACGCAGCCGAGATGGGTGCAGACGCCCAGCGTCACGAGCCAGTTGGCCTTGCCTTCCTTGGTACGCTCGGCAAGCGTCTGGGGATCGCGCAGGTCCGCGACGCTGACCGCGTTCGCTTCCTCGATCTCCTTCGGCGTCAGGTTGCGCACGAACAGGGGCTGCTTGCGGAAGGTCGACTTGACCGACTGGCCCGGCTGGATCGCCGACACGTCGAGCTCGGTGGTCGACAGCGCGAGCACGTCGGCCGACGGGCTCATCTGACTGACGAGCGGGATCGCCACTACGCCCGCGCCAACGCCTGCCCAGGCGACCGCACCGATCGCGAGATAGTCGCGACGGCGAGGATCGGCCGGCGCGTCACCCGCGTCACCCGGAGGAACAGCTTCATCAAGCGTTGCCATGCATCAGCCCTTGCACTTCAAATTTCCGGCGTTTTCACGCCCCTGTCCCGGACAGCGCGGCGCGCGAACGCCACGCTTCACCCCCGGATTGCCCCCGGTGGCTGGCGGGCCTGATAGACGGCGCGGGGCAGCTTTGCCAACCGCCTTTTTGACCGACTTGTGACGGGCGTATGCTCTGCACTATCGGGACGGGATGCGTGTTGCCCTGTTTCAACCCTGTATTGCCGGAAATGTCGGTGCGGTCCTGCGTATCGGTGCGTGTTTCGACACGCCGATCGACCTGATCGAACCGATGGGATTCGCCTGGGACGACAAGCGCGTGGCGCGGGCCGGCATGGATTATATCGACCATGTCCGCGTCACCCGGCACCGCGACTGGGACGCGTTCCTTGCGACTGTCACCAGCCGGATCGTGCTGTTCACCACCAAGGGCGCCGGGCGGTTCGACGAGGCCGCCTATCGGCCCGACGATATCCTGCTGTTCGGATCGGAGGATGCGGGCGTCCCCGACCCTGTCCATGACCGCGCGGACCTGCGCGTGCGCATTCCGATGAAGCCGGCGATGCGCTCCTTGAACCTCTCCGTCTCGGCGGGCATCGCGCTGTCCGAAGCGCTCCGGCAAACCAAAGGCTATCCGCAATGACCGAACTCGACCCCCAGCAGCAGCGCGCGCGTGCGTGGTTCGAGGAGCTGCGCGATTCGATCTGCGCCGAGTTCGAGGCGATCGAGCGTGAGGCCGGATCGGACGCTGCGTTCGAATACATCGCGTGGGACCGCACCGATCCGTCGGGCGAACCGGGCGGTGGCGGCGTGCGCGGGGTGATGAAGGGCAAGGTCTTCGAAAAGGTCGGGGTCAATGTCTCGACCGTCGGCGGCACGTTCGAGGGCGATTTCGCCAAGTCGATTCACGGCGCGGGCGAGGACCCCCGTTTCTTCGCCACCGGAATCAGCCTGGTCGCGCACATGGCCAATCCGCATGTTCCGGCGGTGCATATGAACACGCGCTTCCTGGTGACGACGAAGCGCTGGTTCGGCGGCGGCGCGGATCTGAACCCGCCGATTCCCTATGACGAGGACACTGCGGACTTTCATGCCCGTTTGCAGGCGGCATGTGATGTCCACGACCCGGCACATTATCCCCGGTTCAAGTCATGGGCCGACGACTATTTCTACATCCCCCACCGCAATGTCCATCGCGGGGTCGGCGGCATCTTCTACGACCACCTGGACAGCGAGGACATGGCGGCATGGGAGGCCAATTTCGCCTTTACCCAGGATGTCGGCCGCGCCTTCCTCGACATCTTCCCCGCACTTGTCCGCCGGCGCATGGCCACGCCGTTCACCGACGCCGACAAGGCCCGGCAGCTGGAGTGGCGCGGCCGCTATGCCGAGTTCAACCTGGTCTATGACCGTGGCACGCTGTTCGGCCTCAAGACCGGCGGCAATATCGACGCGATCCTGATGAGCCTCCCCCCGCTCGCCACCTGGAGCTGAGATGGGCCTGCTTCCCGTAAAGCCCGGAGAGGTGGCGACGATCGTCACCAGCCTGGAAATGCGCGAGCGGCCCAAGCCGCGCCCGATGCCCGAATCGCATCTGCAACTGGTGCGCTGGGAAACGCCGAGCCCGGACAAGTATCGGAAATTGTTCGCGCGGGTCGGTTCGCCATGGCTGTGGTTCTCCCGCCTGATCATGGACGATGTGCGGCTGAGCGCGATCATCCATGACCCGCGAATCGCGATTTTTGCGGTGGTCGATCGGCAGGGGATCGAGGTCGGGATGCTCGAACTCGATTACCGCGAGAGCGCGACGTGCGAGCTGTCCTTCGTCGGCCTCATACCCGAACTGACCGGCGCGGGGCATGGCCGCTGGCTGATGGCGCATGCGCTGATGCGCGCGTGGCGGCCCGATGTGACGCGGGTGTGGGTGCATACCTGCACGCTCGACCACCCCAGGGCCTTGGGCTTCTACCGCGCATCGGGATTCGTGCCGTTCCTGCGCGCGATCGAGACCTTTCCCGATCCGCGCATCACCGGGCATCTGCCCCGCGACGCCGCCCCTCACATCCCGTTGATCGACCCGCCAAGCCGGCGATAGAGCGCGATCCGCACCAGGGTGAAGAACACCCAGCCGACCGTCACGACCAGTGCGACCGGCGCGAACACCAGCGACGCGGCGCCCTGTGATCCGCCCACCAGCGGCGCCGCAAGGGCCAGGATGACGACGGCGATCGACAGCACGCTGGCGGCGATGAACAGCCCGACGCCGAGCGCGAAAAAGCCGATCTTCCAGCCATTTTTGTCGCTCAACTCGAACCCGCGCACGATCGCCTGCCACGCGCCTTGGGTCGGTTCTGCCGCAAAGGCGACGCCCATCATCCAGGTGCGACCGAACACATAGATCGCCGGGACGATCAGCAGATAGGTTGCGAACTGGATCAGCACGTTCACGACGATGCCGATCAGGAAGAACGGGATCAGCCGCTGAACGCTGGACAGCAGCACGGCGGCGACCGTCTCGCCGCGACGCAGATACAGGGTGAGCAGCGCGAGGCCGCCGAACTCGGTCAACGCAATGATCAGACCGAGCCAGCCGATGTTGGCCAGCATAAAGGCGTTGATCACCTCCTGCGCCTGTGCGCGGTCGCCGTTTTCCGGGAGTTGCACGCCGCTGGTCGTGACAAGGATGAACATGCCCAGCAATGGCAGGAACAGGAACACGCCCGCGATCGGCCACATCAGGCTGCGGTCCGTGCGCCACAGGGTCACGGCGTCGCTGATCACGCCGCGGAACGAGAAGGTCATGCGCCGGCAGCCGCCTCATGCCGGGCGAGCAGCGCGATGTAGAGCTTGGCGAGGAAGGCGGTGCCGAGCACGGTGAAGCCGGTGGAGATCGCGCCGCCGACGATGGTCGTCAGCACCGAGGCGAGCGAGATGCCATCCTCCCCGTTTCCGGCGACCAGGTACATGATCGCGCCGAATGCGCTGGTCGCGGCGAGGTTGGCGACGATCGACACGATCGCATAGAGGATCAGCACGCCGACGATCTTGAGCGCCACGCCGCGGGTCAGCCGCCACGACCGCGCGATGGCACCGACGGCCAGCCGATCGCCGACGACCGACGGAATGACCACCGCCAGCCGCGCCATGACCCAGAACGCAAGGATCAGAACCACCAGGAAGTAGAAGAACACCCACACGGCGACGACGGGCGGAATTTCAGGCGCCGTGCCCGGCTGCATCGCCGCCAGATCGACTCCGCCAACCGCGAGCAGGACGCCAACCGGGATCATCAGCACGATCACGACGACGACCAGCAGGATCATCAGCAGTAGTGCAGCGGGAAAGCGGCGCGTGGCCACTTGGCTCGCCTGACGCCCCAGCGCGGGATCAATCGCGAGCGCGGTCACCGCCAACTGCCCCCAGAAACTGACCATCGCGAGGGCGAACATGCCAAGACCGAGCAGCGTGGCTGTGCCGGTCGTCGCATTCTGCTGAAGCCCCGAGAGATTTGCCGAAATGGTGGAGGGCACGAAGATCGCCAGCAACGCGATCGGCAGCAGCGTTCCGAGATTGTCGCTCAGAAATTCTGCGGTGCGATCCCAGACGTTACCCATACTCACCATGGTTATTCCCCCTCTGGCCGCAGCGTTAGCCGATCCGCGCGCATGACGCCACATGCTTGCGCTGACGCGTCCGGCATCGCATCTGGCGGGGATGAAACTGGTCGAAGGCATTGAATGGCGCGTGTCCGACGGACGCGTCCCCTACCCGCAGGCGCTGGCGGAAATGGAGGCGCGTGTCGCCGCGATCCAGGCGGGCGAGGCGCGCGAGCAGATCTGGCTGCTGGAGCATCCGCCGGTCTACACTGCGGGCACCAGCGCCGATCCGGCCGAGCTGATCGATCCGCGCTTTCCAGTGTTCGCCACCGGGCGTGGCGGACGCTACACCTATCACGGCCCGGGACAGCGGATCGGCTATGCGATGCTGGACCTGTCGCGGCGGAACAAGGATGTACGCTGTTATGTCCACGCGGTCGAAGGCTGGGTGATCGCGGCGCTGGGGGAGCTGGGCATCAACGCGTTTCGCGCCGAGGGGCGGATCGGCATCTGGACCCGCGATGGCGGGACCGAGGCCAAGATCGGCGCGATCGGCGTGCGCGTACGGCGCTGGGTCACGATGCATGGCTTTGCCGTGAACCTGGACCCCGATCTCGCCGATTTCGGCGGCATCGTGCCGTGCGGCCTGCCGGAATTTCCGGTGACCAGCGCGGCGCAGCTGGGAAAATCGATCACGCCTGAAACTTTCGACGCCGCCCTTGCGTTAGCATTCCCGGCCTTTCTCAATTCCGTGGGTGGGGTGTGTGCGCGCGCCTGACGGCGGGGCTTGAGGGCGCGTCGCGAAGCGTTTAAAGTCTATCTTGGTCAGGGGATTAAGCGGCATTCCGCCCCCACCATCATCTAGGGAGCCCAATCTTATGCGTGCAGTTTTCACCAAGGCCGTCGCCGGTTCGATGATCGCCAGCGCCGCGCTGCTGCTTTCGGCGTGCGGTGGCACCACTGAGAACACCACCGACAACACGACGGTCATGGACGTGAACGCGACCGACGCGGGCATGATCGACGGCACCGTCAGCGACAACATGACCATGGTCGATGGCGCCACCGGCAACGACACCGGCATGGCCGGCGACATGATGGCGAACGACACCATGGGCAACGGCATGTAATCTGCCGCCCACGGCAAGCAGTTGATGAAGGGCCGTCCGGGATCCGGGCGGCCCTTTTTCGTTCAGATCGGCGCGCGGCGTGCCAGTTGTCCCACGGTGGAGCGCGGCCCCTTTCACAACCGCAACGAACCTGTGCCAAAAACCTCTTGGGCGGAGCGGCAAAACTCCGTAACCCAGCGCCAGATCAGGGTTCGAGAGGGTTGGTTGATGTTCGGTTCGCGTCTGATGTTCTCGGCAGTCCTGGGTGGGGCAATGCTCGCGGCGACGCCAGCATCCGCGCAATTCTACCTCAAGGCGCCCGAAGTGAGTGCGCCGCGCATTACCGGGACCGAGCCGGGGATGCTCGCCGCGCCGCTGCCCGGCGCGACGCCGGCTGAACTGCGCGCCGCGATGGTGTGGAACCTGCGCGCGGCGCTGAACGTCGCGGCGCTGCAGTGCCAGTTCGGCCCGACGCTGCTGACGCTGACGAACTACAACACCATCCTGCGCGATCATAAGGCCGAGCTGAACAGCTCCTATGCCGTGCTGACCAAATATTTCATGCGGACCAACAAGACGCCCAAGGCGGGTCAGACCGCGCTCGATCAATATGGCACCAAGGTCTATTCGAGCTACTCGGCGGTCCACGCGCAGCTGACCTTCTGTCAGACCGCCAATGAGGTGTCGAACGCGGCGGTGTTCACCCCGCGCGGCAGCTTTGGCGAGCTGGCGGCGGAGCAGCTTCCGGTGATCCGCAACAGCCTGGTCCGCTGGGGCGAGCAGCAATTCCCGATGCGCTTCGTGACCGTGCCGGAAATCGCCTATCCGCAGTTCGCGAACGACGAGTGCTGGGTCAAGGAAGGCTATTTCCCGGCCCGCTGCGCACCGGGGGCGAAGAAGCGCAAGCGCTGAGAGCCGGGGGCCTAGCGCAAACCCAGCGTCTTGTGCGCCTGCAGCGTCAGGCGCCAGCGCGGATTGGCGAGCGCGAAGTCGACCGCCGCCTGGACGTTCGCGGCGGCGTCGGCATCGTCCATCGGCTGAATCAGGAAATGGGCGAAGTCCCACTGCTCGATTTCGGCGACATCGGTGCCGGCCTGCGGCCAGACCAGCTTCAGCTCGTCGCCGCGCCGCTGGACCACCGCGCTCCCGGCCTTGGGGCTGATGCAGATCCAGTCGATGCCGGGATGCACGGGCAGCGTCCCGTTGCTTTCGATCGCGATGCGGAAGCCGCGCGCGTGCAGGGCCGCGACCAGCGCGTCGTCGACCTGCAGCATGGGCTCGCCCCCGGTGAGCACCACGAAGCGGCGCTCCTGCCCCGCGCCCCAGAAGCCCGCGACTGCATCGGCCAGCGCATCGGCATCGGCGAACTTGCCGCCGCCCAGCCCGTCGGTCCCGACAAACTGGGTGTCGCAGAATTTGCAGATCGCGGTGGCGCGATCCTGTTCGCGCCCCGACCAGAGATTGCACCCGGCGAAGCGGACGAACACCGCGCGCGCGCCGGCATTCACCCCCTCACCCTGCAGGGTCAGGAACATCTCCTTGACGGCATAGGTCATCGCGACCGCCTCACGCCGACGCGGCGTAGCGGGTCGGATCGGGGATGCCCGCTTCCTCGAACCCCTTCGACCGCAGGCGGCAGCTGTCGCACAGTCCGCAATGCACCCCGCCGGGCGCCGGATCATAGCACGACCAGCTGAGCCCCAGATTGAGGCCGAGTTCGGTGCCCTTGCGCACGATGTCCGCCTTGCTCATCGTCAGCAGCGGGGCGCGGATCCGGAACGGATGCCCCTCGACCCCCGCCTTGGTCGCGAGTTCGGCGAGCTTTTCGAACCCGTCGATGAATTCCGGGCGGCAGTCGGGATAGCCCGAATAATCGAGCGCGTTGACGCCGAGATACAGTTCGCGCGCGCCCATCGCCTCGGCCCAGCCGAGCGCGAGGCTGAGGAAAATCGTGTTGCGTGCGGGAACGTAGGTGACTGGGATCTCCTCCCCCACGCCATCCTTCGGCACCGCGATATCGGCGGTCAGCGCCGATCCGCCGAACAGCGACAGGTCGAGCGGCAAGACGATGTGCCGCTCCGCCCCCAGATCGGTCGCGATCCGGCGCGCGGCGGCGAGTTCGACATGGTGGCGCTGGTTATAGTCGATCGACAGCGCGAGCAGGCGGTGCCCATCGGCGCGCGCGCACGCGGCGGAGACATAGGAATCGAGGCCGCCCGAGACGAGGGCGACGGCATAGCTGGTGTCGGTCATCCCGCCTGCGCTAACGCCTTTGCCGCGGTGCGGCAAGAAAGCGTCAGCGCGCGCTGCACGCCCCGGTCCGCCGCCCTTCATATTCGAACGAAAACGGCAGGCCGCGCGTAACGCCCTGGCTCTCGATGCGGATCAGGCGCGGCGTTTCGACAACGACGCGGGTCGCGCCATTGCCAAGGCCCGGGCAGCTATAGGTCACGCGCCCTTCAAGGGAACCGTCCTCGACCACGAAGCGCGAACAGGTCGCGCCGCGATGCTGAAGCTGCAGCAACACCTGCGGATCGGTGACACAGATGCTGCGCGTTGACCCATCCGCCGCGCGCAGCGTCCATTCGCCCCGCTCGATCTTGGCGAGCAGGTGCAGGCCATTGTCGCCGCGTCCAGCCGTGCTGCCCGCGGTAAGGGGTGCAAGCAGGGCGGCTGCTGTTACAAGGGCGCGAAGCATTTTCATTTCATCGCTCCTTTAGCACGGTTTATCTTTCAGTTCGCTGACCGATTTGCTCAAGCAAAGCTGTCCAGTGCGATCGGGAATTTCTTGGCGCAGAATGCACAATCGACCGTGATGAACCCGTCATCGGCCATCTCCGCCCGGTCCTCCGCCGTGAACTTGGCCAGCACCGATCCGATATAGTCGGGATCGCAGCGACAGCCGCGCACCAATGCGCCGCCGGCCTGGACGCGGACCTCATCCTCGTTGAACAGGCGCCACAACAGGGTTTCGAGCGGGGTCGCCGAATCCGCCAGCTCGTCCGCGCTGATTGTGCTGCCCAGCGCCTCGACATGCTCCCATTCGGGGTGCGACTCGCGCGCATGCAGGCGCTCGCCGCCCTCTTCGCCTTCGGGCAGATGCTGGAGGAACAGGCCGCCGCCGATGCAATTGCCCGCCGCATCATGGCCGACGCCGAGCCGCACGAGCGTGGGAATCTGCTCCGACTGGTCGAAATAATTCTCGGCCGCCTCCGCCAGCGAACCGCCGTCGAGCGGGACGATGCCCTGATAACGCTCGCCGGTCGTCGCCTGGTCGAAGGTCATCGCCAGATAGCCCTGGTTGAACAGCGCATAGAGCGACGGGCTGCTGCCGAGTTCGGCCAGCCGGTCGACATCATATTGGACATAGCCGCGCAGTTCGCCGCCCTTGTAGTCGCACACCAGCAGGCTGACGATGCCGCCCTGAGCCTGTGCCTGCAGCGTCAGCTGGCCGCCCGCATCCTTGAGCGTCGAGCCGAGCAGGGCGGTGAGCGTCAGCGCCTCAGCCAGCAAGCGTTCGATCGGCGCGGGATAGGCGTGCGCGGCGAGAATCTCGCCCAGCACCGGGCCAAGCCGCGCGATCCGCCCGCGCGCGTGACGCTGGGGAATCGTGAAGTTGAGCGTGCGGTCGAGGTCGGTCGGGGCGGTCATGGTCAATTCTTTCCTTCGTCACCCCCGCGAAAGCGGAGGCCCATCTCGTGTCGATCGCCACGAGCAACACAGCTGCCGGAGAAGCGGAGAGCGCAGGAGATGGGCCCGCGCTTTCGCCCGGGTGACGGCTAGGTGGGGGGCGCGACGTGCGCCGTCAACTCACCCGATCGGGCTGCCGATCTGTCCGAAGCACCAGCGCAACACCGCCTTTTGCCCGTGCAGGCGGTTTTCCGCCTCGGGCCAGATCAGCGATTGCGGGCCGTCGATCACCTCTGGCGTCACCTCCTCGCCGCGATGCGCGGGGAGGCAATGGAGGAATTTCGCATCGGGCTTGGCCCTGGCCATCAGCGCGGCATCGACCTGATAGGGCGCGAGCGCGGCGAGCTTGGCCTCGGCATGCAGCTGGCCCATCGAAATCCAGGTGTCGGTGACGATGATGTCCGCCCCCGCCACCGCTTCTGCGGGGTCGTTGACGCAGGTCGCGCGGCCCTTCCCCAGCGCCATTGCCGCGTCGGGAAGCGAGAAGCTTTGCGGGCAGGCAGCGACGACGTCGAACTGCATCAGCCCCGCCGCCTCGACAATCGAGGCAAGGACGTTGTTGCCGTCGCCGAGCCACGCGACCTTGAGCCCGGGCAGTGCCTTGCCGCTCTCCAGGATGGTCTGGAGGTCGGCGACAATCTGGCACGGGTGGCTGTCATCGGTCAGGCCGTTGATCACCGGCACGCTGGCATATTCGGCCATTTCCAGCAGCTTGGCATGATCGTCGGTGCGCACCATGATCGCGTCGCAATAGCCCGACAGGACGCGCGCGGTGTCGGCGACGGTTTCGCCGCGTCCGAGCTGACTGGTCGCTGCGTCGAGCACGATCGCGCTGCCGCCGAGCTGGCGGATCGCCATTTCGAAGCTGACGCGGGTGCGGGTCGAGTTCTTCTCGAACACCATTGCGAGCGTGTGGCCCGCGAGCGGCGCGTCGCGGTCGACCGCGCCCTTGGGCAGGCCGGCGCGCGCCGCCTTGCGGTCGATCGCCTCGGCCAGGATCGCCGCGAGGCCATCGGGACCGGCGTCACTGAGCGACAGGAAATTGCGGTAGGTCATTGATACGTCCCCCTACGGCCAGGGTTGCGTCCCCCAGCGCGCCGGGGGAGCAAGTGGCTATGCCGCCTCCGGCATCTTGTAGCTGTGTGCGCCCGCGCTCAGCTTCTCGACCGCCTCGGCGACATGGCTGTCGTCGATGATCAGCGGCGGCAGAACGCGGAACACATTCTCCCCCGCCGCGACGGTCAGCAGTCCGTGATGGTCGCGAAGATGCGCAACGAAGTCGCGCGCCACCGCCGGCTCCTTCATCTTGATGCCGAGCATCAGGCCCTTGCCGCGAATTTCCTCGAACAGGTGATCGTGGTTCGGGATCATCTGCTCGAACGCCGCGCGCAGGCGATCGCCCATCGCGGTGACATGGTCGAGGAAACCGGGCTCCTCCATTACGTCGAGCACCGCCATGCCCGCCGCCATCGCCAGCGGGTTGCCGCCATAGGTCGAGCCATGCGTGCCGAACACCATGCCCTTCGCCGCTTCTTCGGTCGCGAGGCAGGCGCCGAGCGGGAAGCCGTTACCGATCCCCTTCGCGACGGTCATGATGTCGGGGGTGATGCCGTAATGCTCATACGCCCACATCTTGCCGGTGCGGCCATAGCCGCACTGGATTTCGTCGAGGATCAGCAACAGGCCGTGTTCGTCGCACGCCTTGCGCAGCCCCTGAATGAACTCGGTCTTGCCGGCGGTCATGCCGCCCTCGCCCTGCACGGTTTCGACCATGAAACCGGCGGTCTGATCGTCGATCAGCGCGAGCGCGGCGTCGAGATCGTTGAACGGCGCATAGGCAAAGCCCGGCAGCAATGGTTCGAAGCCGTCGCGCATCTTCGCCTGATTGGTCGCGCTGATCGCGCCCATCGTCCGCCCGTGAAAGGCGTTGTGGAAGGTGATGATCTTCGTCCGCTGCGGGTTGCCGTTGACGAAGTGATAGCGGCGCGCGGTCTTGATCGCACACTCGATCGCCTCGGCGCCCGAATTGGTGAAGAACAAGGTGTCGGCGAAGCTCGCAGCGACGATGCGCGCAGCCAGCGCCTCTCCCTGCGGCGAGCCGTAGAGGTTGGACACGTGCATCAGCGTCGCGACCTGATCCTGCACCTTCTTGATGAAGTCGGGATGGCTGTGGCCCAGCGCGTTGACCGCGATGCCCGCCGCGAAATCCAGATAGCGCTCACCGCGTTCGCCGATCAGGTAGCAGCCATCGCCTCGCACCGGACGCACACCGCACCGTGGGTAAACGGGCATGAGCGGGGTGATCGACACGGGCAGCCTCCTTCACAACAGAAAAGGGCGGCCCAATCGCGAACCGCCCGGGCGCGGACCCTACGATTGGGCTCGCCCCGACGTCAATAACGCGTGGGGCCCGGTGTGCAAACGCGGGATGACATTATCCGCAGTCCCCTCTAGCGTCGCATCTGTTCAGTAGGTCCGGAGCAATCCGGTGTGGGAGGGGCCAGTGGGGCATCCGCAAGTTTCGGCGAGTCCAACGGACCGACCGATCCGGCTTGCCCGCGCCATTGCCGTCGCCGCCGCATTGATGCCGGCGCTCGTGCTGGTCGGCTGGGTGGTCGACAGCGCGCTGCTGCGTGGCCTGGGCGATCCGCGCAGCGCGATCCACCCGTTGACCGCGACCACCTTTCTGGCGCTGGCGGTCGGCGCATTGCTGTTCATGTCGGGCCATCCCCGCCATGCTCGCATGCTGTACCGCGGGGTGTTGGCGGTCATCGGCCTGCTGCTGCTGCACCATATCCTGGGCATCTTGTCCGGGCCGCTGAACAGCGTGATCGGATCGAGCGGCCTGTCATGGCTCCATGGCCGCCGCGCGACGCCACTCGGTCCGCTGTCGGTGCTGCTGCTCCTCACCTTTGCGCTGCTGGCGCAGGCGTCTGAGGGCAGGTGGCAGGACTGGGCCGCACCGCTGGCCAGCGCCGCGCTCGCGGCACTGTTGCTGGTGCTCACCTTCACCGTCAGCGATACCGAGGCGAATGCGCGGTTCGTCGGCGTGTCCACGACGGCCGGGATCCCTGTGTTCCTGCTGGCGGTCGCGACGGTGTTCAGCACCAGCCCGGGCGGCCCGCAGGACCGCTTTGCCAACTCGCCCTGGAAAATCCTGCAGCGCATCCACCCGTTCATCATCGTCAGCGCGATCCTGCCGGTGCTGGCGCTGGTCGGGTTTCGCAACATCGTGTCGCTGACCGATGCCGAGTTCCACTATGCGATGGCGATGTCCAACCTGCTGGCGATCGCGATCCTGGTGGCACATGTCATCAATCGCGCCGACCGGCAGAACCGCGCGCTGGCAGCGGGCGAGGCGCGGCTTGGCTCGATCCTCGATACGGCGCCCGACGCGCTGATCGTGACGAGCGACAAGCTGATCATCCGCACCTTCAGCCGATCCGCGCCTTTGCTGTGGGGCCTCAACGCCAATGAACTGCACGGACGCTCGCTCACCGCGCTGTTCGATGACACGATCGCGTTACGCGACATCGCAAGCGCCGCGCCCGGCGGGACCACGTCGCATTTCACCACCGGCACCCGCGCCGACGGGCTGCGCTTTCCCGCCGAACTGCGGCTCGGCATCGCGGAGCAGGAAGGGGAGCGGGTCTGCGTCGCCTTTGTCCGCGACCTGACCGAGCGGATGGCGATGGAGGATCAGCTCAACGGCCTCAACTTCCAGCTGATGCACCTGTCCCGCCAGAACGCGATGGGCGAGCTGGCCGGCGACATCGCGCACGAGATCAACCAGCCGCTGACCGCCGCGACCAACTATGCCTCGACTGCCGCCTTTGTGCTTGAGCAGCGCAACGATGTCGAAAAGGCGCGGGAATATATGAAGGAGATCAGTGCCCAGCTGCTCCGCGCGGGCGGGATCATCAGCCGGCTGCGCGCCTTTCTGTCGAACCGCGAAATCGAGCTGCGGCGCGAGTCGCTCGAGGTCGTGGTCCAGGACGCGGTCAATCTGGTGCTGATCGGGTCACGCCGCGTGAGCGGCCGACTGCACGTCGAAATTCCGCGCGACATCCCCCCGGTCTATGTCGACCGGATCCAGATCCAGCAGGTGCTAGTCAATTTGCTGCGCAACTCGTTCGAATCGTGCGACGAGGTCGAGCGCGAAACGCGCATCGAGATCGTCGCGCGCAAATCGGGCGAGCACATGGTCGAAATCCGCGTGACCGACAACGGCACCGGATTGCCAGAAGGGTTCGCCGAACGGCTGGGCCAGCGCTTCTCATCGACCAAGGGTGAGTCGGGGCTGGGCATCGGCCTCAACATTTCCAAGCGGATCGTCGAAGCGCATGGCGGTGCGCTGGTCGCCGAGGATGGCGACCCCCATGGCGCGACGTTCCGGTTCACCGTCCCCGCGCTGAGCGACGCGCCGCTGCTTTAGGTTGCGAACCTAGCTTTTGATCTTCCAGCCCGAGCGCAGCAATGCGTAGCAGGCGAGCGCCAGCACGATATCGAGCAGCAGGATCACCGCGCTGCCCAGCAGGATCGGCGAGTCCGCGACGCCAAGGAAGCCATAGCGGAAGCCCGAGATGATGTAGAAGAACGGGTTGGCGTGGCTGATCGCCTGAAACAGCGGGGACAGGCGGTCGACCGAGTAGAAGGTGCCCGACAGCAGCGCGAGCGGCGCAACCACGAAATTGGTCACCGCGGCCGCGTGATCAAACTTCTCCGCCCAGATCGAGGTCAGGACGCCCATCAGCGCCAGGAACAGCGATCCCAGGAACCCGAACCACAGGATCGCCCAGACATGCGCGGGCGTGACATCGACACCCGGCCACAGCGCCATCGCCAGCCACACCGCCGCGCCGACACAGAAGGCGCGCGTGACTGCGCCGCCGCACAATGCCGCCAGCAGCTCTCCGGTCGAGAGTGGCGGCATCAGATAATCGACGATCGTCCCCTGAATCTTGCCGACGAGCAGCGAAAAGCTGGAATTGGCGAAGGCGTTCTGGAGCATGCCCATCACGATCAGGCCCGGCGCGATGAAGTTCGCGAACGGCACCGCGACGCCATCGAGCGTCACGACTCGCCCGCCACCACCCAAAGCGACGGTAAAGACCACCAGAAATAACAACGTCGTAACCGCCGGCGCCCATACCGTCTGGAGCTGCACCTTGAAGAAACGGCGCACCTCCTTCACATAGAGGGTCCACAGCCCGCCCCAGTTCACGTTACGGATGATCGGAACGCCGGGGCCGGCGATCATGCTTTCGGGCGTCGGGGACTGGTCGGTCATGCAAAGGCCGGTTAATCGCTGCGGCCACACCCGGCAACGGGATTGATTCTTTAGGGACGACAAATGAGCTGGACCGACGAACGGATCGAGACGCTGCGCAAGATGTGGGACAGCGGCCTGACCGCGACGCAGATTGCCGAAGAACTGGGCGGAGTGAGCCGCAATGCCGTGATCGGCAAGGCGCATCGCCTGGGCCTCGCCTCGCGTCCGTCGCCGGTGAAGGCAAATGCAGCCGAGCCCAAGCCTGCGCCGGCACCCGCCGCGCCCCCCGCGCCCAAGCCGGCTCCTCCCGCTCCCGCACCGCGCGTCGCTGCCCCGGTCGCCGCCCCCACCCCCGCACCTGCCCCGGTGATCGAGGACGAGGACGAGGATGAGGTCGAAGCACCGGCACCCGTCGTGCGCGAAGGCCCAGTGCTGCGTTCGGTCGGCCCGGGTGGCTTCATCCGCCAGAACCCGGGCGAACAGGCCCCGCCGATCGCCCCGGCCCCGCCGCGCCGCCTGGTCCCGGCCAAGCCGAGCAAGGAGATTGAGGGCAAGACGACCCTGCTCGACCTCAACGACCGCATCTGCAAATGGCCGCTGGGCCATCCGGGCGAGCCGGACTTCCATTTCTGCGGCGAGAAGGTGAACCCCGGCTTCCCCTATTGCGTCGATCATTGCGGCCATGCCTATCAGGCGCAGCTGCCGCGTCGCGACCGCCGTCCGCCGCCGCCGCTGCCCTATGGCGGCCCGCGCGTCCGCTAATCATCCGTAGATAAAGCGCGATCTGGGTAAACGGTCGTTTAACCACGGCCGGTTAGGGCAGGCATGTCATGCATGCCCGAATCTTGCCCCGCCACCTTGCACCGCTGCTTCAGGCCAGCCTAGTCCTGATCGGCGTCGCCGCCCTCGCGCTATGGCCGCCGCGTGAAGGGCCGATGATGCTCGTCGCGCTCGACGGGCGCGACGCGGGGAGACTGGTCGGCCCGGCGCTTGATGCCGGAGCGCAGCTCGCCGCGCGCGGTCCGCTATCGAACATGATCGTCGTGCAGGGTGTCCGCGATCGCCTGACACCGCTGGCATGGCATGGCGTCATCCTGATCGCCGCGCCGCGCGGCCTGTGCGGAGCGGAGGTAACGGCATGATCCTGAGCGATATCAACCGTTTGCGTAGGCGTGGCGTGCGCGTTCTGGTCGCCGCCAGTTGGGTCAACACCGTCGCCGTGATCCTGATCAGCCTGATCGCGGGCAGCGAACGGCTGCTCCCGATCGCGCTGACCGGCATTCTCGCCAATGTGCTGCCGACGCTGATGGTGCGGCAAGGTCGCGCCGATGGGCAGGCGCGGCTGGTCGTTGCCTCGCTCGCCGCAGTCCAGCCGGCGCTGATCGTCTATGCGCTGAGCGGCCATGGCTGGCAGATGGACGGCCATATGTATTTCTTCGTCGCCCTCGCGGGGCTGACGGTGCTGTGCGACGTGCGCGCGATCCTGTTCGCGTCGGCGCTGATCGCGGTCCATCATCTGGTCCTGCAATATGCGGCGCCCGCCTGGGTGTTTACGGGCGCGGGCGATCTGGGCCGCGTGCTGTTCCATGCGGTTGCGGTCGTGCTGCAGGCGGCGGTGCTGGTGTATCTGACCGTGACGATCCGCACCCTGCTCGACCGCAATGCCGAGGCGCGCGCGACGAGTGAACGCGCGGCAGCAACCGCCGAGCAGCGTCGGGTCGAGGCTGAGGCGGCAATGCGCGAGGCCGCGGAAGCCGCGCGCCGCGAGCGCCACGAGCGTGCCGCGCGCGAAGCGATCGCACATGCAGCAGAGGTCCAGCGTCGCGAGGCGGAGGCCGAACGCCGCGCCGACCATCGCCGGCTGGCCGAGCATTTCCAGCAATCGATGAGTGGCATCGTTGCGACGGTCGGCATGGCCGCGAGCGAACTCGACCAGCTCGCCGGTTCGCTGAACGGCGTCGCGCGCCGGGTGAGCCTTGAGTCCGGCGAGACCGCCGCGAGCGCCAGCCAGACATCGAGCGCGGCCGAGACCCTTGCGGTCCGCCTGCACGACCTGTCGACATCGATCACTGCGATCGCCGCCAGCGCGGATCAGCAGGCGCAGCGCAGCGATGACGCCAGCAGCATTTCCGATGGCGGGCGCGGCGCAGTAGTCGCGCTGACGCAGCGGTCGCAAACCATCACCAGCTTTGCCGAGTCGATCCACGAGATCGCGACGCGCACCAATCTGCTGGCGCTCAATGCCACGATCGAAGCATCGCGCGCGGGTGAAGCGGGGCGCGGCTTTGCCGTCGTCGCACATGAGGTGAAGCAGCTGGCCAGCGAGGCCGCGCGCGCAACCGGCGAAATCCGCAACCTCGCCGATTCGATGCATGGTGGGGCGGAGGTCGCTCAGGACGCGCTGTCGGAAATCACGGCGATGGTCGGCGATCTGGCGACGGCGGCCGAGGCAATCCGGGCCGCGGTCGATGCACAGCGCGAGACCGCGACCGCAATCGATCGGTCGGCGCGCGATACCGCGATTGGTGCTGCCTTCATGGCCGAGCGGGTGCGTGGGGTAGCCGCGATGGCGAATGAAACCGAAGAGCTTTCCGACCACGTGGCAGCGGCGGCCGGGGCCTTATCGCGCACCGCGCGCGCGCTCGACGATTCGACGCGCACGTTCCTCGGCAATCTCGACGCCGCGTGACAAAAAGAAGGGGCCGGCGGATCGCGCCGCCAGCCCCAGACTCCCGCTCGGGAAGCCGCTTTAGAAGCGGAACGCCGCCGTCGCGCGCAGCGAATGGAAGTCGAAGTCCGAGCTGCGACGGAAGTCCGCACCGCCCGCGAGGACGAACGGATTGGTCGCGCCGGCAGTGCCGGTGCCGACCGCGACGCGCGCATCGCTGTCGTCGTAACGGCTGTAGAGATACTCAAGGCCGATCGAGAAGTTGCGGCCGAGCTTCTGCTCGACACCGCCGCCGGCCTGCCAGCCCCATGCCATGTCGTCGCCTTCCAGCGTGAAGCTGTTGGCGGTGTTGCTGCTGCTGAAGCTGTTGTTGAGCTTTGCATAGGCGCCGCCGCCGGTGGCGTAGAAGAGCGTGCTCTCACCCGCGACCAGACCGGCGCGCAGGCGCAGCGCGGCGTTCCAGTCGAGCTCGCGCGTCATGGTGTAGAAGGCCGGGGTCGTGCTGTACGCACTCACGCTGTCGCGCGCTTCGGTCTTGCCGAATTCGGCAACGGCACCGAGCACGAACTTGCCCATCTGCTTGTCGAAGCCGATGCGGCCATAATATTCGATATCGTCCTTGTCATTGATGCAGGCGGTGTTCGCGCTCGACGTCGCTGCGCCGTTGCAGAAGCCGGGCGAGAAGGCATTGGCACCGGTCGACGTCGCGATCGTGTCGCCGAAGCTGCCATTGCGGCCCGCATCGAATTCGATCGTTTCGCCGACATCGTTGTTCTGGACGGTGTAGCCGAACGAGCCGCCGACATAGACACCGTCGAAAGCGGGCTCGCCGTCCTGGGCCATGGCGGGGGCGGCGACGAGGGTCAGGGCGGCCACACCGGCGCCCATCAGGGTACGCATACGCATAAACAGGTTACTCCAACTGAACTTGCCGGGGCTTAACGAGGAAGCGCGCGGTTCTTTCCCGACCCGTTCCGAATTTCCGCACTCATGTTGCCCCGCAGCAACACCTGCGCTTGCCGGGACCGTCGCGGGGGATTAGCCAGAACAGATGTCGTCCGACCTTTTTCAATCCGGTTCCGCCACCCCCACCAACAGCTATGACGCCAGCTCGATCGAGGTGCTGGAGGGGCTCGAACCCGTGCGTCGCCGGCCGGGCATGTATATCGGCGGCACCGATGAGCGCGCGCTGCACCACCTTGCCGCCGAGATCCTCGACAATGCGATGGATGAGGCGGTGGCGGGGCATGCCAGCCGGATCGAAGTGACGCTGGAACCCGGCAACCGGCTGACGATCACCGACAATGGTCGCGGCATCCCGACCGACCCGCACCCGAAATTTCCCGACAAGTCGGCGCTGGAGGTGATCTTTTCCACACTCCACGCGGGCGGCAAGTTTTCGGGCAAGGCCTATGCGACGTCTGGCGGTCTGCATGGCGTGGGCAGCAGCGTGGTCAACGCGTTGTCGACCGACATGGTGGTCGAGGTCGCGCGCGACCGCCAGCTCTATCGCCAGCGCTTCAATCAGGGCGTGACGCTCGGCCCGATCGAGCATGTCGGCGCGGCCCCCAATCGTCGCGGCACCAGCGTCGCCTTTACCCCCGACACCGAGATTTTCGGGGAGATGCACTTCAAGCCGGCGCGGCTGTACAAGCTCGCGCGGTCCAAGGCGTATCTGTTCGCCGGGGTCGAGATCCGCTGGAAATGCGCGCCCGAACTGATTTCGGACGACACCCCGGCGGAGGCGGTATTCCAGTTCCCCGGCGGTCTTGCCGACCACCTCAAGGAACAGCTCGGCACGCGAGAGGGTGCGACCGCGGAGTTCTTTTCCGGCAGCCAGGACTTCCCCGGCGAAGCGCAGGGCCGCGTCGAATGGGCGGTCGCCTGGCCGCTGTGGAGCGACGGGTCCTACAGCTGGTACTGCAACACCATCCCGACCCCCGATGGCGGCAGCCACGAACAGGGGCTGCGGCAGGCGCTGGTCCGCGGCATCCGCGCGTTCGGCGAACTGGTCGGACAGAAAAAGGCCAAGGACATCACCGCCGACGACATCATGGTCGGGTCGGAGCTCATGCTGTCGGTGTTCATCCGCGATCCGCAATTCCAGTCGCAGACCAAGGACCGGCTGACCTCACCCGAGGCCACCGGCCTGGTCGAAAAGGCGGTGCGCGACCATTTCGACCATTTCCTCACCGACAAGATGGAGCGCGGCAAGGCGCTGCTCAACTATGTGCTGGAGCGCATGGACGATCGCCTGCGCCGCAAGCAGGAGCGCGAGGTCAAGCGCAAGACCGCGACCTCGGGCCGCAAGCTGCGCCTGCCCGGCAAGCTGACCGACTGTTCCGCCGACGATCCTGCCGGGACCGAATTGTTCATCGTCGAAGGTGACTCGGCGGGCGGCAGCGCCAAACAGGCGCGCGACCGCAAGACGCAGGCGATCCTGCCGATCCGCGGCAAGATCCTGAACGTCGCATCCGCCACCAGCGCCAAGATCGGCGCGAACAGCGAGATCGCCGACCTGATCCAGGCGCTGGGTTGCGGCACGCGCAAGGACTGCCAGCCGGACAATCTGCGCTACGAACGCATCGTCATCATGACCGACGCGGATGTCGACGGCGCGCATATCGCGACGCTGCTGATGACGTTCTTTTTCCAGGAGATGCCGGACATCGTCCGGCGCGGGCATTTGTATCTGGCGCAGCCACCGCTCTACCGGCTGACGGCGGGTGCCAAGAGCCTCTACGCCCGCGACGACGCACACCGCGCCGAGATCGAGGCGGGACCGTTCAAGGGGCGCAAGGTCGAAGTGTCGCGCTTCAAAGGCCTCGGTGAGATGAACCCGTCGCAGCTGCGCGAAACGACGATGGACCCGGCGACGCGATCGATGCTGCGCATCACGCTGCCGCAGGAATATGAGGAGCGCGCGGGCGTCAAGGATCTGGTCGACCGGCTGATGGGCACCAACCCGGCGCACCGCTTCGCCTTCATCCAGGAAAATGCCGCGCGGCTGGACGAGGAAGCGATCGACGCCTGACGCGGTGCGTCAGCGCAGCCACTCGTCGCGCAGCAGGCCGTAGATGGTCGTGTCGCGCACGCCGATATGGGTTTCCCATTCGGCGCGCAGATAACCTTCGAGCTTGAAGCCGAGCCGTTCGAGCAGCCCGCGTGAGGCGGCATTGTCGGGGTCGGTGTCGGCGAACACCTTGCGCTGCCCCTCGGCGAAGATGCGGTCGATCACCGCGCTCACCGCCTCACGTGCAAAGCCGCCGCCCCAGTGCGTGCGCGCGAACAGGTAGCCGAGTTCGGTGACATTGCCCTGCCGCTTCTCGCCCGCCGCGACCATGCCGATCGCGGTATCGTCACCGCGCACCGTCACCGCCCAGGCGCGCCAGTCGTCGGCGTGGCGTTCGAAATCGGCGCGCGTTTCGTCCACGCTGGCATGCGGCGGGCCGGACCAGTAGCGCATCAGGTCGGGATCGGCGAAGCTGGCAAACAGCGCATCGGCATCGTCCACGCGGCGCGGGCGCAGGATCAGGCGCGGCGTTTCGAGGATCACCGTCTCGCGCGGCTGGAGCGGGCTCACGCCTCCGCCAGCGCCTCGACCAGCGCCTTCACCTTTTTCTGCCGCCATTGCGGCAACGGCGCGACCAGCCAATAGCCGAGGCGCGAGGGGATCGGGTCGCCGACCACCGCAACGCGTCCGGCGGCGATGTCGGCGCGGGCGAGCAGTTCGGGCACGGTCGCGCGGCCCAGCCCCTCTGCGGCGGCATCGAGCGCGAGGCCGGCATCGCCGACCTTGACCAGCGCCGAGCCATCCTCGGCGACGCAGCCGGGCCAGCCGATCGGCGTTTCGCCGCGCCCACCTGGCTTGGCGACAGTCACCATGCCGTCGCTCTCCAGCGCCTCGCCCTCATGCTCTCCAGGGCCTTCGCCCCAGCGGATGGCGAGGTCGAGATTGGCCTCGGTAAAGTCGATCGCTTCATCCGCAGCGATCAGCACGAAGCGGAGCTCGGAATCCGCACGCGCGATTTCGGCGAGGCGCGGCATCAGCCATTTTTCGGTCAGGTCGCGCGGCGCGGCGATGGTCAGCGACTTGGACGATTGCCCCGCCTGCATCGCGCGCACCGCTTCCTCGAACTGGAGAAAACCCGCACGCAGCGCGGCAAGACCTGCCTCGGCCTCGGGCGTCAGTTCCAGACCCTTGGTCGTGCGGCGGAACAGGACCACGCCCAGCGTGTCCTCCAGCGCGCGGATCTGCTGCCCGACCGCCGCCGGGGTTACCGCGAGCTCGTCTGCCGCGCGGGTAAAGGACAAATGCCGCGCCGCCGCGTCGAGCACGCGCAGGCCGTTGAGGGGAAGATGTGTACGCTTCATGCCTTACTCCGCCACCGCCGGCGCGCGCAGCGCGAAGCGGGGGATCGCGACGTCGAACGTGTGTCCGTCGGCACCGACCATCAGATAGCTGCCTTCCATCCAGCCGGTCGGCGTGGTCAGCGGACAGCCGGAGACGTAATCATAGCTGGCGCCCGGCGCGATCATCGGCTGTTCGCCGACCACGCCCTCCCCCTCGACCATATGCTGGCCACCGCGTCCATCGGTGATCGTCCAGCGGCGCGAAAGCAGCTGCACCGGCTGGTACGACCCGTTTTCGATGCGGATATGATAGGCCCAGAACCAGCGGCCCCGGCCCGGCTCCGATTGTTCGGGCAGGTAGCTGACCGACACGCGCACCGTGATGTCGCGCGTGACCGCTTCCTGGCCGAACAGCGCCTTCACAGCCCGACCGCGCTTAACGCCTGATCGAGATCGGCGATCAGGTCGTCGGGGTCTTCCAGACCGACATTGAGCCGCAGCATCCCTTCGCGCACGCCCATCAGCAGCCGCTGCTCTTCGGCGACGCCGCTATGCGTGGTGGAGGCGGGGTGCGTCATCAGCGACCGGGAATCGCCGATATTGTTCGAAATGTCGATGAGGCCGAGCGCGTCGAGCAGGCCATGCGCCTGCGTGCGGCCGCCATCGAGCTCGAACGAGAAGATCGGGCCGACCGCCGCCATCTGACTCATCGCCAGATTGTGCTGCGGATGGCTGGGCAGGCCGGGATAGTTGACCAGCGGCACGCGCCCTTCGAGGAAGCGGGCGACCTTCATCGCATTCTCGCTCTGCCGCTTGATGCGCAGGTCGAGCGTCTCCAGCCCCTTGAGCACCACCCAGGCGTTGAACGCACTCAGCGTCGGGCCGGTATTGCGGTGGAAGGGCAGCAGTGTCGTGTTGATGAACTCCGCACTGCCGCAGATCGCGCCAGCGAGGACGCGGCCCTGCCCGTCCATCATCTTGGTCGCGCTGTAGGCGACGATGTCCGCGCCGAACTCCATCGGCCGCTGCAGCGCCGGCGTCGCGAAGGCGTTGTCGACCACCGTCGTGATCCCGCGTTCGCGCGCAATGTCGCACACGGCCTTGAGGTCGACGATGTCCATCGTCGGGTTGGCCGGGGTTTCGAAGAAGAACACCTTCGTATTCGGGCGGATCGCGTCGACGAACTGCTGCGGATCGCGCGCATCGACGACCGTCGTCTCGATCCCGAAGCGCGGCATCAGCGTATCGGTGAGCCAGCGGCACGATCCGAACGCGGCGCGCCCGCCGACCAGATGGTCGCCTGCGGACAGCTGGCACAGCAGCGCCGCCGTCATCGCGGCCATGCCCGATGCAGTGGCGCGGCACGCCTCGGCCCCTTCAAGCAAGGCGATGCGCTGTTCGAGCATCTCGACCGTCGGATTCTGCAGGCGCGAATAGGTCATGCCCTGCTGATCGCCGGCGAAGCGCGCGGCGGCGTCTCCGGCACAGTCATAGGCATAGCCCGAGGTGAGGAAGAGCGCTTCGCTCGTCTCCCCCCATTCGCTGCGCGCGGTTCCGCCGCGCACCGCGAGCGTTGCGGGCTTCCAGTGTTGCGTGATCTCGCGGTCTTGTCCGGTGCGGCGCTTCATGATGTCCCTCTAGAAGCGGATGGCGCGGGGGCGCAAGCGCAACGGGTGACGGGCGCATCAAGCTCAGCTATCGAACGCGACGATGCTCGACCGTCTCGAACAGCGCCCCGTCCTGCTCGGCCTGCTCCTCGCGGTCGTTGCCCAGTGCCTATTCACCGTCGGCGTCGAGCGCCCGAGCATCCTGCTGTTCGATGAAGTGCACTATGTCACCGCCGCGCGGGTGCTGCTCGACTTTTCGCACATCACCAATCCCGAACATCCGATGCTGGGCAAGTCGCTGATTGCGCTGGGCATTCACCTGATCGGCGACAATGCGCTGGGGTGGCGGATTTTCTCGACCCTGTTCGGCAGCGCGACGATTGCGGGCGTCTATGCCTTTACGCTGTTGCTGACCCGCGCAACCCGCCCCGCCCTGTTCGCCGCGATCTTTGCGATGCTGGGACAGATGGTGTTCGTGCAGGCACGGATCGGGATGCTCGACGTGTTCATGGGCGGGTTTCTGGTGTGGGCCGGGGTCGCCTTCCTCGCCGCGATGCGCGCCGAGTCGCGGCGGGCATGGGGCTATTGGCTGGCGAGCGCGGTGCTGTTCGGCGCAGCGGTGGGGGTCAAATGGGCGGCGATCCCCTATGTCGCGCTGGCGGGCGTCGCGTTCCTGTGGTTGCGGCTGCGCGATCCGATGCGCTTCGGGGGGATGCACTGGCTGCCCGCGCTGGCGGTGATGGGCGTGGTCAGCATTGCCACCTATTTCGCGACCTTTGCACCTGCATTCTTCTACCGCACCGACCCGATGACACTGGCGCGGCTGATCCCGTTCCAGTTCGAGATGCTGGCGTTGCAGACGCAGGTGCTGGCTCCGCACAATTATCAGTCGAGCTGGTGGAGCTGGCCGCTGATGCTCCGCCCGATCTGGTATTTCTATGAGCCCGATCAGGGGGCGATGCGCGGCGTGCTGCTGATCGGCAATCCGGCGATCCTGTGGACCGGGCTGATCGCGGTCGCGGCCTGCTGGTGGGCGGGGGTGCGCGAGCGCGCGGGCGTGCCGCTGGCCGCCGCGATCCTGTGGACCTTCTCGGTCGGCGTATGGGCGGTGATCCCCAAGTCGCTGGGGTTCTTCTATTACTACTACCTTCCCAGCATCATCCTGTGCGTGGTGCTGGCGGTGGCGATGCATCACTGGCGCGACGTGCTGAAGCGGCGTGACGAGTGGCTGCTGGTCCCGGCTGTCGCGGCCTTTGCCTATTTCTACCCGATCATCGCGGCGCAGGATCTGACCGGCACTCGCGCCTTCACTCGCTGGATCTGGCTGCCAAGCTGGGCTTAGCGCCAGCGTGGGCCGCTGATATCCAGGTCGCGCGCCTTGAGCTGGTCGAGCACGCCCCCCTCCTCCGCCAGCACACGGATCGGCACGACGGCAAGCGTCACGCCGGGCTGTCTGACCGCCTCGTCGAGAGCGGCCACCCACTGCCCGCGCAGTTCGGCGCCGAGTTGGTTGTCGGTCCAGGGCCAGCAGCGTCCGAGCGCCGTCTCTAGCGGGTTCGCCATCAACCCCGGCACATCGAAACTGGTCCACGCCTTGCCCCGCGCGGTCACGATCTCCGGCCCGATCTCTGCCGCCGCCATCGCCGCGTCGAGGCACGGCAGATGCGTTTCGGGCGCAGCGGCGAAGAGGTTGTCGAGCATGTCCTCCCCGCGCACCTCGCCGACCGGGCGGGTCGCAATGTCGCCGCGCCGCGCGGCCTTGCGCACGACATCGGTCGCATCGTCGCCGGTGTCCTTGCTGAACGCCAGGCGCCGCGAGAGCAGGTCGAACGATGTAATCAGGAAGTTGCGGCGGCTGTAATCCTGCCCATAGCGCGCTTCGATCGCGCGCAGCCGCGCCAGTCGGGTCGCGTCGAGATAGTCCGCCGCGACCCGCTCATCGGGCAATTTGGTGAGCTTCCCGCCCGCAAAGATCAGCCGCAGGATGTCGCCCGGCGACACCTTCGCCTTGGTGCCGAGGATGATGCGCTGCGCGCCACCGGCGGCGCGTTCGAGCCGGTCGGGGTACCAGGGCGTCTCCTTGGGCACGTTGCGCATCTCGCCGACCAGCATCACCACGCCGGTCTCGGTGCGCACCGTCCACATCGGCGCGCCGGAATTGCGCGCGGTGACCACCACCTCCTCGGCCGAGTCCGGAGCAGCCACCTGCGCGACGGCGGGAAGCGAGGCGCTCGTCAATGCGAGGGCGAGTGGCAGGAGCAGCGCGCGGGATCGGATCATCGCCGCACCGTTACCGCCAATCGCAGCATCAATAAGGCAGCTTCAGTAGCGCCCCCACACGAAGCGCGACGACAATGCGAAGTTCCACACCGCAGCGACCGCGATTCCGGCAAGCGCGCTGGGCGCCCATTGTGCTTGCTGGACGTCATGCAGGAACGCCGCGACGCCGATATTCGCCACCGCGCCGACCGAGCAGACGATGCAGAAACCGACCCAGCCGTCCAGCAGCGGCTTCCATCCCTTCAGCCGCGCATCGCGATAGGTCAGCGCGTTGTTGAGGAAGAAGTTGAACGTCATCGCGATCAGCGTCGCGACGATCGTGCCGGTGAGGAAGCTGTAGCCAAACAGGCGGAAGAACAGCCAGAGCGCGGCGAAATGCACGCCCGCGCCGATTGCGCCGATTGCCGAGAACATGACGAACCGCACCGGCACGACGCGCCCGAACATGCGGTCGTAGAGCGCGATCAGGAATTCCATCGCCACGACATGGTCGAGCTTGCTCTCCCCGATCTGACGCGTGCGGAAGACATAGGGGAGTTCGACGAACTTGAGCGCGCGCGGGCTGGCGGTCAGGATGTCGAGCAGGATCTTGAACCCGATCGCCGAGAGATGCGGGATGATCTCCCGGACCAGGTCCGACCGGATCATGAAGAAGCCGCTCATCGGGTCGCTGAGATCGGCCTTGAGCACCTTGCGCGAGATACGGGTTGCCAGTTCCGACTTGGCGACGCGGTCGCGATCCCATTCGCCGGTGCCGCCGCCCTCGACGAAGCGCGATCCGATCGCCACGTCGATGCTCTCATCGCCAAGCAGGGCGTCGAGCATCTTCGGCAGAAGCGTCTCGTCATGCTGCATGTCGCCATCGATCACCGCGACAAACGGGGCGGCGGTGGCGCACATCCCCTCGATCGTTGCCGAGGACAGGCCGCGCCGTCCGATCCGCTGGACCACCCGCACGCGCGGGTCGGTTCGGCCGATTGCACGCGCGACGTCGGCGGTGCCATCGGGGCTGTTGTCGTCGACGAAGATCACTTCCCAGCGCCGCCCGGCCAGCGCCGTGTCGAGCGCGGCGACCATCAACGGCACGTTGCGCGATTCGTTGAAGGTCGGAACGACGACCGCCAGTTCGAGGCCCGCGTCGCTCACGCCAGCGCCTGTACCACCGCGTCGCCCATGGCCTGCGTCGACAGCGTGCCGCCGAGATCCGCGGTGCGCGCGCCGCCGGTCAGCGCCGCCGTCACCGCCGCCTCGATCCGATCCGCAGCCTCGGCCATCCCGAGCGAATAGCGCAGCAGCATCGCCGCCGACAGGATCGTCGCACACGGATTGGCCTTGCCCTGCCCGGCAATGTCGGGCGCGCTGCCATGGATCGGTTCGTACAGCCCCTTGCCGCTGCCATCGAGCGACGCGGAGGGGAGCATGCCGATCGAACCCGCGCACATGCTCGCCTGATCGGACAGGATATCGCCGAACAGATTGCCGGTGACGATCACATCGAACTGGCCGGGGTTGCGCACCAACTGCATCGCGGCGTTATCGACATACATATGTGTCAGCGCGATGTCCGGATATTGCGCCGAAATCTCGATCACCACGTCGCGCCACAGCTGCGACGTTTCGAGCACATTGGCCTTGTCGACCGAGCACAGCTTGCCGCGACGCGCGCGCGCGGTTTCGAAGCCGACCTTGGCGATGCGGGCGACCTCGTCCTCGTTGTAGGACATCACGTCATAGCCTTCGCGGCGGCCCGATGCGGTGGTGCGCATACCCTTTTCGCCGAAATAGACGTCGCCATTGAGTTCGCGGACGATCACCATGTCGATCGCGCCGGCGACTTCGGGGCGGAGCGCGGAGGCATCCTCGAGGCCCGGGAACAGCGTCGCGGGCCGCAGATTGGCGAACAGGCCGAGTTCCTTGCGCAGCCCGAGGATCGCCTGCTCCGGGCGCAGATGCCGCTCCAGCGCGTCACAGCGCGGATCGCCGACTGCGCCGAACAGGATCGCATCGGCGCGCTTGGCCAGATCGAGCGTCGCGGGCGGCAGCGGATGGCCACTGTCGAAATAGGCAGCGCCGCCAACCGGTGCTTCCTCGAACGTCAGACCGAGATCGAGTGCGTCGAGGACGCGGCGCGCCTGCGCGGTAACTTCGGGACCGATCCCGTCGCCGGGAAGGATTGCGATCAGCGGCATGACAACTCCACCTGCTCAAGGTGCAGGCCCCTTGCCGTGCTGCGCCGCGTCACGCAACCGCCCTGTTGATACGGTCGACCAGGCGGGCCCGGGCGGCCAGCACCTCCGCCGCCCTGCCATGGAGCAGGTCGCGGTCGAGGAAATGGCCGGTGAGGCGCAGACCGTCGAGGATGTCTTCCCACTCCGCCGCCCCACCCTGACGGAGAACGGGCGGCATGCGGAACAGCCGGGACTCATAGCCGGTGGCGGCGGCGGCGCTGACGGCCATGCCGCTTTTCGGGCTGACGAACGCCAGATCCTCGGTCGCGCCAGTGGCGGCGCACTGCTCAAGGTCGAGGCCGAAGCCGAGCAGGGCGAGCAGCAGCAGTTCGTAGCGGACCATCGCCACCGCCCAGCCCCGCGCCGCCGGAGCGGCTTCGATGGCGTCGAGCAGCCCCTCCAGCGCCGAATGCAGCGGTGGATAGGGTTGGCCCTCTGGCAGGGCAGCGGCGGTAAGGGCGGTGGCCCAGTCGATCGCTGCGGCGGGGAGCGGCTCGCGGAACAGGGGGGCGCGGCTGTGCACCAGTTCCGCCACCAGGGCGGGGAGCTGATCCTCGGTCCGGGCGCGCCAGTCACCGAGGATCACATTGCCCGGCTGGAGCACCGGGCGGTGCTGTCGCGACCTTCCGCCGCGGACATAGCCGGCCAGCAATCCCGCTTCGGCAGTCAGCGCCCGGACAATCGCGCCGCTTTCGCCATGCGGGCGGATCGCGACGATGATGGCGGGGGCACGCAGATGCATGGACCATCCATAACCGCTCAAATCCATTCGTCACCCCGGGCTCGACCCGTGGCGACGAGAGAACGCTACCCCCGCCGCAATTTCTTGCTCAGCTTCTCCAGCCCCACCGCATCGACCAGTGCCTTGCCGCCGGCCACCGTCTTGTTGAACCCGCCGAGTGCCGCCGTCGTCACGCGATTGGTCAGGCTGGGGCGAAGGAGCAGAACGTCCACACAGGGAACGCCGGCGGTGGCGTATTGGCGTTTGTGTTGGCCATCGCCCTCGGTGAAGTCGAATCGGGCGAATTTTTGTTCGTCGAACAGGTCGCGAAAGGCTTCTACTTGCAACACCGCGCCGGGCGACAAGTCGTTGAACGCGGGATCGTGGCCGACATATTCATAGACCAGATTATCGCCATGCGCGGGGCAGTAGAGATAGGCCGCAGGCTCTCCGGCGATGAACAGCAGCCAGGCGCGGACCCGGTCCGCCGCCGCCGCGGTCAGCATGCCTCGGATGAATTCCGGCGTCGCGGGCAGCCCCTCCCCCAGCAGTTTCTCCTGATAGGTGCGCAGCGCGATGCGGCGGGCGATGTCGTGGAACGCCTCCAGCTCTGCGGGCGTGCGATAGGCGCGGATGTCGAGTTCGCCGCCGGAAACCTGCGCGATCTTCTTCGCCTTGCGCTTTGCCCCCTGCCGCGCATTGCCCGACAGCCCGGCCATATAGGCGTCGAACCCGCCGGTCAGATCGGCATAATAACGCGTATATTTCTGACGGACGAAGCCGATCATCTTGCCCGAGGCATAGACCATCGCCTCCAGCCGATCCTCGGGCAGCGAGGTTACGACATAGCCATGCGCGTCGCGTGGCAGCGGGGGCAGCACCGGCAACCGGCCTTCGCGCGCTTCATCGAGGCTGAGCGGCACGCGGACCATGTCGCGCTGCACCGCCATCAACGTCCGCGCGCCGATGCGGAAATTGAGCGGGGTGGGTCGCGCGGTCGCGGTCATGCGGCGCGCTCCGACACGAGGTTGGACCAGAGCTGCTGCGCCTGGCGCATCCGGGTGCGGATCAGGCTGGGGCCGAGCGGTGCATCATCCTGATCGAGCGGGAGGTGCGAGAGGTCGGTGAAATGCACCGTCTCCATGCCGCCGCGCCGCTCAGCCAGCATCGCACAGAGCGCGTCGAAGCGGGCGACATGCACCGCATTGGGGCGGGTGCCCGAACGGTTGGCAAGCTCGAACCCATGGCTGACGATGGTCACCGCCGCATGCCCCGCCGCCACCGCATGGTCGAGCGCGTCGCGCATCTCGGTCGTGGATAGCGCACAAATCTGGAAGTGGCGGAGATGGCCGCGCACATCCTCGATCAGCGTCACCGGCACTTCGATCACGCCGCGATGTTCGACCGGGGCGATCTGGCGCGGGGGCAGACCGATCGCGCTGGGCCATGGATGTTCGGAGCCATTATGGCTGCTGTCATAGCGGATGCCGAGTTCGGACAATGCGGCGAGCGTGTCGTCGCTGGCGCTGTAGCTGCCCGAGCGGAAGGCGATCGGACGCGGCGCCCCGGCGGCGACGAGCAGGTCGGACGCGGCGGCGATCAGATCGCGCTGTTCGGCGTAGGTGAAATCGATCAGCTCGAACGAGGCGGCGGCGCTGCGATCCTCGTCGCGCGCAGCGGCCCAATTGGGGTGGAGGTGCAGCTGAACCTCCTGCCCCGCCTCCAGAATCGCCTCCACCACGCGGCGGATCGGATCGAGGCCATGCGCCACCGCCGGCATCGGATCGACGAAGAAGGTGGCCTTTAGCCCATGCTCCGCAAAGCGGCGCAGCTGGTAGCCGATGCCGACCCCGGCCGGCTCCAGCGACCGCTCCGCAATCTCCGCCAGCGGCAGCCCGGCGGCGTGGTGCCGCCACATCAATTCGGTATCGACCGTCAGGAAAACGCGCGTGGGCATGGCTGCGGCCTAGCGGGCTTCGGTGAAGAAATCGCAAAATGTAGGCGGGGCTGGTGAGCGGCCGGATTCACCATGCTGACACGACTAGCAAGAATCGCCGTATGCGCGGTAGCCGCCAGACACGTCCGCGCAGTCGGGGTGTGCGGGGGTGGCGGGGTGCTGCGCATGGCGGGAGTGTAGTGGGTCGGGGGCTTGTAGGACAGCCCCGGACAGGTCGACCGTTGGGCTTTGAAACGCGCCACCAGCTCAAGCGCGCTTTGCCAGTTCCTCCAAGTCAGAAAATATCTCCCGCCACAGCCGGTCATTGATCGGCAATTCGAAGAGGTATCGAAGGAAATAGGCTCCTTCAGCAGCCAAGAAGGCAGTGCGCAGCTGCCGCTCGCCCGCAGTCTCCGCCATGAGCGTTCCGACACGTGCGCTGTACCATTGGGACACGTTGCTCTGCTCCCGATTGGCTCGGGCGAGCGCTACCATGAGCGCTGCCGCTGCCTTGCCCTCATCTGGCGTGAGGTTCGCCGTGACAGCGAGATGCGCCATTACGCGATCTCGGTCGGAGGCGCGGCCGGCCAGTTCAACATCGAACCGCGCCTGTTCGCGCGCCAGCCATCGCTCCAATATGGCATCGAGCAATGCGTCGCGTGCGCCGAAAGCGGATTGGATACTCGCCTTGGGGACGCCGGACGCAGCGGCCAAACTGCCGAAGGACAGTCCAGCGGCCCCGGTATCTTTGATGATCGTTTCCGCAACGTCGAGCAGCCGCTCGCGATCTAATGTTCTTGGACGGGACATAGCAGCCTGCTTGATTTAAGATACGATCGTATCTATATTGCCGGGGTCTGGTCGTAAAGTCGGTAACGGAAGGTTTGATCGTGAAACGCAAACGGGTCGTAATCGTGGGCGCCGGGTTCGGCGGCCTGGCCGCAGCGAAGCGTTTGGCCCGGACAGCGGTGGACGTCACGGTCATCGACCGTTCGAACCACCATTTGTTTCAGCCCCTGCTTTATCAAGTTGCCACCGCCGCCATTGCGCCATCGGATATCGCTGCAGCGACGCGCAGCCTCTTTCCATCGACACATAATGTCACGGTGCTGATGGACGAAGTCGTCGGCGTGGATCATCAGGCGCGCGCTGTTCGGACCAAGGACAGCGGAGCGGTAGCTTACGACTATCTGATCCTGGCCACGGGCGCAGACTATAGCTTCTTTGGCAACGATGACTGGGCAGCGCACGCCCATGTTCTCAAGACGATGGATGGCGCGCTGACGATCCGCGAACGCCTGTTGGCAGCGTTCGAGAAGGCGGAGCGAGTCACCGATCCCGCCGCGCGCGCGCCTCTGTTGACGACTGTCGTGGTGGGGGCTGGGCCGACCGGGGTGGAGATGGCGGGCGCGATCGCGGAACTAGGCCGCACGATGGCCGCTGATTTTCGCCATATCGACGCCAAGCAAATCCGCATCATCCTGGTAGAGGCCGGGGATCGCATCCTACCCGCCTTCGCGCCGAAACAATCCCGCAGCGCTCTTCGGGCGTTGCTGGAGCTCGGCGTGGAGGTCCGCCTCTCGACCCCTGTCAGCCACATCGACGAAGCCGGGGCCACGATCGACGGCGAGCTTATCCCCGCCGCCAACATCATCTGGTCCGCAGGGACCCGCGCGCGCGAAGCAGCGTCATGGCTTGACGTGCCGGCGGCGCGCAACGGTGGCGTGATCGTAGAAGCCGATTGTTCGATCGCCGGTATGCCCGGCGTTTTCGCGATCGGCGATGTTTCGAGCTGCCGATCGCCGGACGGTCGTGCCCTTCCAGGCTTGGCCCCAGTCGCAAAGCAGCAGGGCCGTCATGTCGCAGCGATCATTGCAGCGGCCGTTTCCGGTCGCCAATCGCCGGGCGCGTTTCACTATCGCAACTGGGGAATGCTGGCCGTGATTGGTCGCTCAAAAGCGGTTGCCGATTTCGGCACAATCAAACTGAGTGGTTACCTCGCCTGGCTGACCTGGTCGCTCGTGCACCTGATGCTGCTCGTCGATTTTCGCAGCCGTGCATCCGTTTACCTTGCCTGGTCCTACGCCTGGTTCACGCGCGGACGGATCGCACGGTTGCTGACGCGTCAGAATGTCCCGCAGTTTCCCTCGACAACGGTGAAGGAGGAGTCACGATGAGCTGGATCTATTTGGTGCTCGCCGGATTGTTGGAGATTGGCTGGCCGGTTGGTCTGAAGATGGCGCAATCGCCCACCTCCCGGATTTCAGGAATCCTGGTGGCAGTCAGCTTTATGGCGGCCAGTGGCTTCCTGTTGTGGCTGGCACAACGGCAAATCCCGATCGGCACCGCATACGCCGTTTGGACCGGCATCGGCGCTGCGGGCACCTTCCTGGTCGGGGTGATGTTCTATGGCGATGCGACGTCGCTGGTTCGCTTCCTGGGCGTTGGCTTGATCATAGCCGGCGTGATTACGCTCAAGCTTGGAAGCTGAGCTTTGGGGTCCACGTGCAGCGCCCGCTGCCGCCCCACTTGCCAACGGTGGCGGTCAGGCGTCTTCCCCTGTTCTCCGCCCTATGACGTCACCGCCGCCCCTCACCGCGAATGATAAAAGTCGTACACCTGCTGCGCCACCGCCGCGCTGACCCCCGGCGCCTTCTGTAAATCCTCCAGGCTCGCGCCGCGCACCGCCTTGGCCGTGCCGAAATGCATCAGCAGGGCTTTCTTGCGCGCGGGGCCGATGCCGGGGACGTCGTCGAGCGGGCTTGCGCCGATCGCCTTGGCCCGCTTGGCCCGGTGCGCGCCGATGGCGAAGCGGTGGACTTCGTCGCGGAGTTTCTGGATGTGGAACAGCGCGGGGGCGTTGGTCGGGAGCATGCGTTCGCTGCCGTCCATCAGGTGAAAGACTTCGCGGCCTTCGCGGCCGTGGTGCGGGCCCTTGGCGACGCCGACCATGCACACATCCTCGATCCCCAGCTCCTCCAGCACGGCGCGGGCGGCGCTGAGCTGGCCCTTGCCGCCGTCGATCAGGACGAGGTCGGGCCAGACGCCCTTGTCGCGGTCGGGGTCTTCCTCCTGCGCGCGGGCGAAGCGGCGGGTGAAGACTTCGCGCATCATCGCGAAATCGTCGTTTGTGGCGGCGCTCTTGATGTTGAACTTGCGATACTGGCCGGTGCGGAACCCCTCTGGCCCGGCGACGATCATCGCGCCGACGGCGTGCGCGCCCTGAATATGGCTGTTGTCATAGACTTCGATGCGGTCGGGCGGTTCGGGGAGGCCGAACAGGTCGGCGATGTCGCGCAGGATCTTTGCCTGCGTCGTCGATTCGGCCATGCGGCGGTCGAGCGCCTCGATCGCGTTGCGCTTGGCCTGATCGAGCAGGCGGCGGCGGGTGCCGCGCTGCGGCATGCCGATCGCGACCTTGCGCCCGGCGCGTTCGGCGAGCGCTTCGGAGAGCAATTTGAGATCGTCGAGGTTGCGGTCGACGAAGATGGTGCGCGGCGGGGGCACCTCCTCATAGAATTGCATGAGGAACTGGGTGAACACCTCATCTTCCGGCACATCGGCGGTGTGGGCGGGGAAGAAGGCGCGATGTCCCCAATTCTGGCCGCCGCGGATGAAGAAGGCCTGGATGCCGATCTGGCCCTGTTTGGCGGCCATGGCGAAGATGTCGGCGTCGCCGATCCCCTCCGCATTGATCGCCTGACTCCCCTGGATGAAGGTGAGCGCCTTCAGCCGGTCGCGCAGGATCGCGGCGAGTTCGAAGTCGAGATTTTCGGCGGCGGCCTGCATCTGCTCGCCGAGTTTCGCCTGAACCTTGGTCGACTTGCCCATCAGGAAGTCGCGGGAATCGGCGACGAGTTCGGCATAGCCGGCCTTGTCGATGCGATCGACGCAGGGCGCCGAGCAGCGGCGGATCTGATAGAGCAGGCACGGGCGATCGCGATTGTTGAAGAAGCTGTCGGTGCACGACCGCAACAGGAATAGTTTCTGGAGCGCGTTGAGCGTCTTGCGGACCTGACCCGCGCCGGCGAACGGGCCGAAATAGTCGCCCTGCGCGCGGCGGGCGCCGCGGTGCATCTGCACGCGGGGGAAGTCGTGGTCCTTGCGCAGGAGGATGTAGGGGAACGACTTATCGTCGCGCAGCAGGACGTTGTAGGGCGGGCGGAAGCGCTTGATCAGCTGCGCTTCGAGGAGGAGCGCCTCGGCCTCGTTATTGGTGGTGACGACGGTCATCGACCGCGTCTGGGCGATCATGCGGCGCAGGCGGTTGGAGAGCTTGGCCGGTTGCGTGTAGTTGGCGACGCGGTTCTTCAGCGCGCGGGCCTTGCCGACATAGAGGACGTCGCCGCGCGCATCCTGCATCCGGTACACGCCAGGGCGGACGGGCAGCGTGGCGAGGACGTTGCGGATCGCCGCAACGCCGGCGTCGAGGTCGGGCGTCTCCGACCCGCGCACTGCATAGGTGGCGGAGTCTTCGTTGAAACGGTTGGGGGAATTGGGGTCGCTGGTCACCGGGGGGATGTAGGGAATCCCGGGCCCTGATCAAAGCGGAACTGCGCTTGCCAAGCCCGCAATGGCGCGACACACCTTGTGCCATGCAGCGACCGCATACCGAGCTGACGATCCGATCGCGCTACGGGTGGCTGCGCGACCTGCTTCCGATCTACAGCCTGGTTCAGCTCGCGATCAATGGCGCGGCAATCGTGCTGATCCTGTGGCTCTATGACTGGCGCGCGCTCGTTACGGAACACACGGTGTTTCCGCTGCTGCTGGGATGGGTTTTCCAGTTCATGTGTCGGCCAAGCGAAATGACCGTTTCGCAGGCCGAGGCGGCATGGGTCGAAGCGGCACTTCACGATCAAGGATTTTACGACCTGTCCGAAACAGACGGGCGCTGGCGGCGCACCGGTCAGGGTTGGTGGCAGCGCTGGCCGCACCAGTTTGTCGAACTGTTACCGGGCGAGCGGGTGACGGTGATCGCTCCGCGCGACGTGCTGGAAACGATCCGCGCCGCGCTGGAGCATATGGAGGAACATGGCGATAGCTGGTTCGATGGCGACCGCCCGTTTGCGCTGCAGCCGCCCGAGACCGCACCGCTACGCGGGACCGACCATGTTCCCGCCATTGCGATCGGCGCGGCGAGCGTGGCCACGGCGGTGTGGCTGATCGCGACGCGCGGGCTGGACGGTATCGCTGATTGGGGGCTGTCGGCAGCGGCGCTGTCACAGGGGCGGTTCGAGACGATCTTCCTGCACATGTTCACGCATGGCGGCCTCTGGCATCTGGTGATGAACCTGTCGCTGCTGGCGGCGATCGGCGGCGCGTTGACCGCGCGGCTGGGACCGCCGCCCTTGGCCTGGCTGCGCTTCTTGCTGCTGTTCGTGTTGAGCGCGCTGGCCGGTGCCGCGCTGTTTCTGGCGCTGCATCCGATGGGGAGCGTGCCGATGGTGGGCGCGTCGGGCGGGATCTATGGCCTTGTCGCGTTGCTGCTGCGCACCCGTCCCGATGGCGGCCCGGTGCTTGCCATCCGATCGCGGACGATCCGGCGCAGCGGCTGGGCATTGGTCAAGGAGAATGCCTTCCTGTTCGTGTTGCTGGCGGCCCTGTCCTGGACGGGCGATGCGGCCATCGGGCTGGCGTGGGAGGCGCATTTGGGCGGGTTCCTGTTCGGACTGCTCGCCGGACCGTGGTTCCTGCCGCGCGCTGACGAGTCGAAGGGAGGGGACACAGCTGAACCGCTCCCCGAGTCGCTTTCTACGGCGGGGTAAGCACGGCTCTTTCCAAGCCAAGCGCGTCTGATTACGCTCTCGCAAAACAATCCGGGGGAACCATCATGCGCCTGTTCACCGCCCTGCTCGCCTCCAGCCTTCTTGCCACGCCTGTGCTGGCCGAGCCGGACTTCGCGCCGGCGGTGGAGGCGGATTATGCGGCGCATCTGGAGGCGCTGTTCGTCGATTTCCACAAGAACCCGGAGCTGTCGTACAAGGAGACGCGCACCGCCGCGATCATGGCGCGGGAGCTGCGCGCGGTCGGCGGGATCGAGGTGACCGAGGGGGTCGGCGGGACCGGTGTCGTGGGCGTCATGAAGAATGGCGACGGGCCGACGATCCTGCTGCGCGCCGATATGGACGGCCTGCCGCTCAAGGAAGATAGCGGCCTGCCCTATGCGTCGAGCGTGACGCAGGAGGATATCGACGGGGTGGTGAAGCCGGTGATGCATGCATGCGGGCATGACGTGCACATCACGTCGATGATCGGCACCGCGCGGCAGCTGGCGAAGCTCAAGAGCCGGTGGAAGGGCACCGTGGTGTTCGTGGTGCAACCGGCCGAGGAGCGGATCGGCGGCGCGCGCAAGATGATGGAGGACGGGCTCTATACCCGCTTCCCCAAACCCGATTATGCGGTGGCATTCCACGTCACATCGGGCTTTCCGACCGGCAAGATCGGTCTGGAACCGGGGATCAGCTCGTCATCCTCGGACAGCGTCGACATCACCATTCACGGCATCGGTACGCATGGCGCCGCGCCGCATATGGGCAAGGACCCGATCGTGATGGGGTCGCAGATCGTGATGGCGCTGCAGACGCTGGTGAGCCGCGAGATCGCGCCGCTCAAGCCCGGCGTGGTCACTGTCGGATCGTTCCATTCGGGGTTCAAGCACAACATCATCAGCGACAAGGCCGAGCTGCAGCTGACCGTGCGGTCGGATGACGAGGAGACGCGCAAGAAGCTGCTCGACGGGATCAAGCGGATCGCGACCAATGTCGGGCGGATGAACGGCCTGCCCGAGGATAAATTGCCGCAGGTCCGGGTGGGCTTTGAATCGACCCCGGTGACGCTCAACGATCCGGCACTGACCGCCCGGGTGCGCGGGGCGTTCACCAAAGCGTTCGGCAAGGACATCCTGAAGACCGAACCGCGCGAGAGCATGGGGGCGGAGGATTTCGCCTATTTCATCGAACAGAAATTGGGCGTGCCGGGCGCCTATTTCGTGGTCGGCGGGACGCCGCAGGCCGAGCTGGACGCGGCCAAGCGCGGTGAGAAGACGCTGCCCGCCCACCATTCGCCCTTCTTCAAGGTCGATCCGAAGCCGTCGGTGACGCTGGGCACCACGGCGATGACGGTGGCGGTGCTGGATCTGCTCAAGAAATAGCCACGCCATCGAGGCGTCAGATGGCGACGCCAGGCGACGTGAACAGGCTAGTCAGCACATTGGCACTAGGAGCGGGTCAAGCGATCCGAACAGCCGACGAGAGCCAAAGGCCGATGCCGCGCGATGCCGGCGCAGCGTATCCAGCTGGTCAGGGCCCGCGCTGGTGGGGTACGCTCCTCGGCCAGGTCGGAGCAGGAGGTTGTGTCGTCACGCATGCGAGCACAGCACACCGATCCTCGCAGGGTTGCCCGCGCGGAGCAGCCTCCGCGCGGGCGCAGAGTCAGAAGCGGAAACCGACCCCGACCGTCCCTTGATGGCGGGTGTCGGCGCCATAATCGGAATAGCGATACTCGCTGCGGATCAGGAACTTGCCCGCATTATATTCAAGCCCCGCGCCGACGCGCCAGCCACCGTCATTGCCTTCGATCAGCGTGTCGGGCGAGCCTCGAGTGGCGAAGTTGTCGATGCCCGTGCTCGAGCGGAAATTGGTGTAGCCGGCCTTGCCATAGGCCATCACGCTGGGGCTGAGCACGACACCGACGCGCCCGCCGAGATACAGGTCGCGATCCGCCGTGGTGCAGCTGCGGGTCGAGCCGCCGAGCGGCGTGTAGCAGCCATAGGCGGTCGATCCGGTCGCTTCCGCCTCGATCCCATAGCGCAGCTTTCCGGCGCCGAGGTCATAAGTAACGGCGCCGCCATAGAGGAATCCGGTTTCGCCGTCGCCCGGGCCATCGCCGCTGTGATCGACACCCGCCACCGCCGCGACGCTGCCACCGGTGAAGGGCTCGCGATCCTGTGCAGATGCCGGAACTGCAGCAAGGGCGGCCGCCGCACTCAAGGCCAACGCGATCGAACGCATACGCATACGCAATCTCCAACTCGAGATGATCGACGCATCCCGCGCCCGTCATGGCACGCGGCAGCGTGAATCAGGGCCGTAACATTCGGCCCGGAATGGGGATCGTTTCGGCACCGGGCCTTTATGTGCTCGAATTGTGTTCGTGCAGGATCGGAGCGCCCCAAGCCTGAACTGGCGTTCAGGTCGGGACTGGCGCCCGCTCCTCAAAGGGGCGAACTCAAGACAGAAAAAGGGCGCCGGTCCTGCGACCGACGCCCCTTTTTCTAGTCCGCAACCGGACGATCAGTTCAGGCGCGAGAGGCCCGCGATCGTCTGGTCGACCAGTGCCTTGTCGGCGCCGGCATCGTGCTTCTGCGCGATGATCGCACCGGCCGCGGCGGTGGCAGCTTCGGCGGCCTTGGCGCGCACCTGGTCGAGCGCGAGGCGCTCGGCAGCGGCGATCTTGTCCTCGGCCATCTTCGTGCGACGGCGGATCAGATCCTCGGCATCGGCCTTGGCCTTGACCAGCAGCGCCTGGGCCTCCTCATCGGCATGGGCGACCATGGCGGCGGCCTCCTGCTCGACATTGGTGAGCTTGCGCGCATATTCGTCGCGCAGCGCTTCGGCTTCGGCACGCAGCTGGTTGGCTTCGTCGAGACGCGTGCGGATCGCCGCGATCTGCTTGTCGAGCATGCCGCCGATGACCGACGGCACCTTCTTCCACACGACGATCAGGATCAGCGCCAGCATCGCCAGACCGACCCACATGGTCGCGTCGATGCCGAACACGGCCGGAGCCGCGTGATGCGTTTCGCCCGCTGCCTCGGTGCCGGCGTGGGGGACGCCCATGCCTTCGCCCTTGGACGCCTCAGCCAGATTCTGCGCGACCGGGTCGGTCGCCGTGCTCGCGGTCACTTGTGCTGCCTCAGCCATGGAGTGCTGCCTTCACTGCCTGAGCCGCTTCGGCCGGGGTGACGGTCACGCCCGACAGACGCGCAACGATGTCACGCGCGGCATCGGTGGCGACCGATTCGATTTCACCCGCAGCGGCGGCGCTGGCCTCCGCGATCCGGGCTTCGGCCGCAGCGACGCGGCCCTCGATCTCGGCATTGGCGGCCGCGAGTGCGGCATCGCTTTCCGCCTGACCGGCGGCGCGGGCCTCGGCCAGACGCTTGCGGGCAGCTTCGCGCGCCGCATTTTCCTGAGCGCGCCAGGTCTCTTCGGCCTGATCGGCCGCCGTGCGTGCTGCTTCCGCAGCCGCAAGGTCGTCCGCAACCGACTTGTCGCGCGCATCCATTGTGCCCGACACCTTGGGCAGAATGCCCAGGCCGACGATCACGAAGGTGAGCCCGAAGGTCAGCAGCAGCCAGAAGATCTGCGACGCATAGGTCGCTGCGACTTGTTCGATCTGGGGCATTGGTCCGTCCTCTCGCGGTCCGTCCTCAAGTCCGCCCCGCGCACCAACGCGCAGGGCGGGAGAGACTTCAGGCGACGAAGATCAGCAGCACCGCCACGACGAACGCGAGCAGGCCGAGAAGCTCGGCAGCCGCGAAGCCGATGAACATGTTGCCCTGCTGGCTGGCAGCCGCACCCGGGTTGCGCAGTGCGCCCTGAAGGAACGCCGCGAAGACGTTACCCACGCCCAGCGCCGCGAGGCCAGCACCGATCGCCGCGAGACCGGCGCCGAGCAGCTTGAATGCTTCTGCTTCCATTGAAATCACTCCTTAGAAAATCAGGTCTTGGTTGAAAAAAATCAGTGATGATCGTGCAGATGCACCGCATCGTTGATGTACAGCGACGTGAGCAGCGCGAACACATAGGCCTGGACGCCGGCGACCAGGATCTCGAGAGCCGAAACGCCGAGCATCAGCGCGAAGCTGGGCACGCCGACGAGCAGGCCCCAGCCCGCGCCGGCATTGGCCGAATTGATGATGAAGCCGGCCAGCACCTTGAGCAGGATATGGCCCGCGGTCATCGCGACGAACAGTCGCAGCGCCAGGCTGAACGGGCGGACCATGAACGAGACGAACTCGATCGGCGCCACGAGGATCAGCACGGGGATCGGCGTCCCCTTCGGCACGAACAGCGAGAAGAAGCGCAGGCCGTGCTTGGCAAAGCCGACGACGAGGACGATCGAGAAGGACAGGATCGCCAGCACGCCGGTCACGGTGAAGTGGCTGGTCGCGGTGAACGGATGCACGCCGGGGATCGCGCCGAACGGCAGCAGGCCGATGACGTTGGCGAACAGGATGAACATGAACAGCGAGAAGACATAAGGCAGGAACTTGCGCCCCTCATGCCCGATATTGGCCTTCAGCAGGTTGTCGATGAAGCCGGTGAAACCCTCCACCGCCATCTGCCAGCGACCCGGAATCACTTCCCGCTTCATGCCGCCCAGCATGAAGATCCACAGCGCGACGGCGGCGATCGCCATCCACAGCGCGCTGTTGGTAAAGGCGATCTGCTGCCCGCCGATGGTGAACATGTCGGCAATCGACGTCACCTCGAACTGGTGCATCGGATCGATCTTGCCTGCTTCGTCAGCCACGCCCGTTTCCCATGTAACGCAAGCGCCCGAAAGTCACTTCGAGCGCTGGTTCGAAATCCTGATGATGTTCCTGAACGCGCTGACGATGCCAAGGGCAAGCAGCGTGAGCAGGAGCCATGGCGAGGTGCCGAGGAACCGATCGAGCACCCACCCGATCAGCGCACCGCCAACCATTCCTCCGATCAGCTCGGCAAGAACGCGGTTGCCCATGCGATAATCACCATCGCCGGCCTTCCGCCCCTCACCCCGCCGATCCGCCTCTTCGGTCTTTGCCCGCGCCAGCCGCTCATTGAGCGAGGTGATGCGGCCATCCTCCTTGAGGGGGTCCAGTCCGGGCTCGTTCTCGGTCATTTCGTCTCTCCCACCTGTCAGATACCAGGGCGAAACGCATGGGCCGAGCGGCGAGCCCGCCAAGGCACGCGCGCTTTAGAAAGGGGGGCATCCCGAGTCAACCGCGGTGCAACATTGTTGCAATCGTCCGGCTCTTTCGCTGGCCGCGCTCTGCCGCTAGGCTCACCCCATGGGGGACGGCGACGAGGCGATTACCGATGGAACCGGGCATCGCGCGCGGCTGCGGGCGCGGTTGCTGGCCGATGCCGACGGGCTGATGGACCATGAGCTGGTCGAATATCTGCTGACGCTCGCGATTCCGCGGCGGGATACCAAGCCGCTGGCCAAGGCCCTGCTGCACCAGTTCGGTGGAATTGCCGGGCTGTTGACCGCCGACTCCGAAGCGATCGCGCGGGTGCCGGGGATGGGTGAGACCTCTGCCGCCGCGATCAAGATCGCCCATGCCGCCGCGTTGCGCCTGTTGAAAAGCGAGGTGGCGGCGCGGCCGATCCTGTCGAACTGGCAGGCACTATTGGATTATCTCCGCGCGGATATGGCGCATCATGTGATCGAGCGGGTGCGGGTCCTGCATCTGAACAGCCGCAACATGCTGATCCGCGACGAACTGATGCAGGAAGGGTCGGTTGACGAGGCACCGGTCTATGTCCGCGAGGTGATCCGCCGCGCGATCGATCTCGGCTCCACCGCGATCATCCTGGTGCACAACCACCCGAGCGGCGACCCGAGCCCGAGCCGGGCGGACATCGAGCTGACCCGCAACATCGTCGAGGCGGGCAAAAGGCTGGGGATCGCGGTGCATGACCATATCGTCATCGGCACCGGCGGCCATGTCAGCCTGCGCGCGCAAGGATTGATGTAGACCCTTAATAATGCGGTTCGCAGGCGATGCCGTCATTGTCGCCGTCCATCTCGGGGCGATATCCCGGTGTTCCGCGATAGATCGGAGCCGCTCCGGCAGCCCGGGCATCGTTGCACCCGGCGAAATAGCGACTGCGCTCGATCGCGGCGATTTCCTCGGGCGGGCGCGTCCATAGCGCCCACGCCAATTCGAGTTGCGGAGCCGCGAAGAAGGTGACCCCGCCAACCAGCAGCGACCAGGCGATTAGCGTGGTTGCAAAACTCTCCCTCGGCACAGAACGCCCGCGTCGGCCTCGCCGCGGCCCACCCCGCCTACCAGCTGACTGATATTCCGCCATTTTGTGAGCGTGCAGCACGGAAGTTAACAAATCCTACCGCGCGAAAAGGGCCGCCGGAGCGAACTCCGGCGGCCGGGGGACGGGCGCGATGCGGGACGCCCGTCCGGGGAGACTTGATCAGACCGCCGCTGCGGGGGCGAGGAAGGTCTTGAGTTCGGGGTTGGTCACCCCGCCCGACTTGTCCGCGTCAGCCGCAGCAAGCGCGCGGGTCAGCCACTCCTTGTCCGCCGCCGATTCGCCGGTGAAGGCGGGTTCGGTGGCCGAACGCAGCGCGACCATCCACGAACCGAATTCCGCGCCGGTCAGATTGCCGTCGCCGTCCTTGTCATAGGTCGGAAAACCCTGATCGACGATCTGCGCGATCTGTGCCGCGTTGGCGGGCTGCTGCGCCGGCTGGCTGGTCTGTGCCTGAGCCTGGGGTTCGGCCGCCTGCGGCTCAGGAGTCGGCGTTGGCGTCGGAGTCGGCGTGGGGGTCGGTTCCGGAGTCACCTCAGCCTCGGGCTGGGTTGCCGGAGCCGGGGTTTCCTGCGGGACCGGTTCGGTGGTCTCGGTCGGGGCCGGCTGCTCCTGCGGCGGCGGGGTCTGCTGCTGCGGCATGTCCTGTGCGAATGCAGGCGCAGAAATTGCAACAGCGCTGGCGAGAAGGATAGATTTCAACATGTCATTCTCCAGTCATTGCATTGAATAAATCAGATTACACCGCGCATTTATTTGCGGTTCATGTGACGGAAGAACGCGTTGCATATTTGTCACGTTCCACAAGATTATTTCAAGCCACTCGACTAGCCTGCTGAAGACCTCGACTCATCCCGAACTTGTGCGGATCTTGCGACGAACCGAGTGGAACACTTGCATATCGTCCGGTTTGCCGCGCCGCCGGGGCTTTGCTAGGGGCGCCGCGTCCCACGAAAGGCTTAGCTATGGTCCCCCGCTATTCCCGCCCCGCCATGACCGCGATCTGGTCGCCCGAAACCCGCTTTGGCATCTGGTTCGAGATCGAGGCACACGCGACCGAGAAGCTCGGCGAGCTGGGCGTGGTGCCCGAATCGGCGGCCGAGGCGCTGTGGGACTGGTGGGCGACCAACCCGACGATCGACGTCGCCGCGATCGACGCGATCGAGGCGGTGACCAAGCATGACGTGATCGCGTTCCTGACCTGGGTCGCGGAGAATGTCGGCGACGAAGCGCGCTTCATGCATCAGGGGATGACGTCGAGCGACGTGCTCGACACCTGCCTTGCCGTGCAGCTGACGCGCGCGGCGGACATCCTGCTCGACGATCTCGACCAGCTGCTCGCGGTGCTAAAGCGCCGCGCTTATGAGCACAAGCTGACCCCGACGATCGGGCGCAGCCATGGCATTCATGCCGAGCCGGTGACGTTCGGGCTAAAGCTCGCCGAAGCCTATGCCGAGTTCAAGCGCTGCAAGACCCGCCTGATCGCGGCGCGCGCCGACATCGCGACCTGCGCGATTTCCGGCGCGGTCGGCACCTTTGCCAATATCGACCCGCGCGTGGAACAGCACGTCGCCGACAAGCTCGGCCTCGCGGTCGAGCCGGTATCGACGCAGGTGATCCCGCGCGACCGCCACGCAATGTTCTTTGCGACCCTGGGCGTCATCGCCAGCTCGATCGAGCGGCTCGCGGTCGAAGTGCGCCACCTGCAGCGCACCGAAGTGCTGGAGGCGGAGGAGTATTTCTCGCCGGGGCAGAAGGGCAGCTCGGCGATGCCGCACAAGCGCAACCCGGTGCTGACTGAAAACCTCACCGGGCTTGCCCGCATGGTCCGCGCCGCCGTCATCCCGGCGATGGAGAATGTCGCGCTGTGGCATGAGCGCGACATCAGCCACTCGTCGGTCGAGCGCTATATCGGTCCGGACGCGACGATCACGCTCGACTTCGCGCTCGCGCGGCTGACCGGGGTGATCGACAAGCTGCTGGTCTATCCCGCGCGGATGCAGAAGAATCTGGATCGCATGGGCGGGCTGGTCCACTCGCAGCGCGTGCTGCTGGCGCTGACCCAGGCGGGGGTGAGCCGCGAGGACAGCTATCGGCTGGTCCAGCGCAACGCGATGAAGGTGTGGGAGAGCGACGGGGAGCTGTCGCTGCTCGAGCTGCTCAAGGCCGATCCCGAGGTCACCGCCGCGCTGTCGCCGCAGCAGATCGAGGAGAAGTTCGACCTCGACTATCATTTCAAGTCGGTCGATACCATTTTCGAGCGGGTATTCGCGGATTGACGGCACGCCTCAGGGTGTGTCACTCAACTGACACACCATGGAGGCGCGACGATGGCCAAGGCAGACAAGGCGAAGAAGGCCGGCGGCAAGAAGGACAAGGCGGCAAAGGCACCCAAGCTGCCCAAGACCGTCGCCGGGATCGAACTGCCCAAGGAATTGCGGGAACAGGGCGCCAAGCTGCTCGAGCTGACCAAGCATCCGCTGGTCGCGGATATCGTTGCTGCGGGGCTCGTCGCGCTGGCAGGCAATGTGCGCAAGAAGGCGGCGGATGCGCAGGCGGCTGCCGCCCCTGCCCCTGCCTCGACCGACGCGCCGAAGACGTCGGGGATGGATGACTTCGCCAAGACCGCATCTTCGCTCGCCACACTGATCGCGGCGCGCGCGGCGGAGAAGATCACGGCGAAGCTGACCGGCGAGAAGCCACCCGAGGCTCCGGCGGCCCCGGTCCCGGAGGCTGCGCCAGCGGCACCGAAGAAGGCGGCTGCGCCGAAGAAGGCAGCGGTTGCGAAGAAACCGGCTGCTGCCAAGAAGCCCGCAGCGAAGGCTACGGCTACGGCCAAGGCGCCCGCCAAGCCGCGTGCGCCGCGCGCTGCGAAACCGAAGACGCCGCCGGCCTGACGCTCGAATCCCTCCCCCGCACCGCAGGGGAGGTTTTATTCGCCGAACAATTCCCCCAGGAACCCGGTCATCGCCGCCCAGCTGCGGCGGTCGGCGTTGGCGTCGTAGCCGAAGCCGGGGCGGGTCGAGACCTTGAGGCTCGGGTCGGTAAAGGCGTGCCCTGCCCCGCCAAACCCCAGGATCTGCCAATCCGCCCCGGCGGCGGTCAGTTCGGCGGCAAGGCCCGTCACCGCGTCGGGCGGAGCGAGCGGGTCGTCCCAGCCGTGGCAGATCAGCAGCTTTGACCGGATGGGGGTCGGGTAGTCATAGCCGGGTGGGTCGAAGATGCCGTGGAAGGCGACCACGCCGCGCACATCGCCGCCCGCGCGGGCGAGGTCGATCACCGACTTGCCGCCAAAGCAATAGCCGATCGCGGCGGTTCGCCCGGCATCGACCGGTGGCAATGCGTGGAGCGCAGCGAGGCTGGCGCGCAGCCGGTCGCGCAGCAGCGGGCGGTCGGCGTTGAGCGCGTTCATATAGATCGCAGGGTCGGGCGATTCGCGGGTCGTGCGCTTGCCCTGACCGTACAGGTCGGCGACGAAGGCGACATAGCCGAGCGACGCGATCCGCTCGGCGGTCACGCGATCCTGTTCCTTCTCGCCAAGCACATTGGGGACGATCAGCACGCCGGGACGCGGATCGGTCCAGTCGGTATCGGCAACGACGACGCCCTCGAACGGGCCACCGGGGCCGTCATAGATGATGGTCTGTCTTTCAATCGCCATGGCCATCCTCCGTTGCCCTGTCGTCGCTATCCGCTAAGGACGCGGGCAAAGTCCTGCAAGGAGTAGCCCATGCCCACGCTCGTCCTGATCCGCCACGGCCAGTCGTCCTGGAATCTGGAAAACCGCTTCACCGGATGGTGGGACGTCGACCTGACCGAACAGGGTGTGCAAGAGGCCTGGGCCGCGGGCGAGCTGATGCGCGACAAGGGTCTCGACTTTGACATGACCTATACCAGCTTTCAGAGCCGGGCGATCAAGACGCTCAACCTGACGCTGGAGGCGATGGGGCGGCTGTGGCTGCCGACCGAGAAGAGCTGGAAGCTGAACGAGCGCCATTATGGCGGGCTGACCGGGCTCGACAAGGCGGAGACTGCGGCGAAGCATGGCGACGAACAGGTGAAGATCTGGCGCCGCAGCTTCGACATCCCGCCCCCGCTGCCCGAAGAAGGGTCGCCCTGGGATCTCGCCAAGGACGCGCGCTACAAGGGCATCCCGATCCCGCAGACCGAAAGCCTCAAGGACACGATCGCGCGCGTCCTGCCCTATTGGGAAGAGCGCATCGCGCCGGACCTGCGCGCGGGCAAGCGCGTGCTGATCGTCGCACACGGCAATTCGCTGCGGGCTTTGGTCAAGCATCTGTCGGGGATTTCGGATGCGGACATCGCGAGCCTCGAAATCCCGACCGGGCAGCCGATCGTATACGAGCTGGCGGATGATCTGACCGCGACGGATCGCTATTATCTGAGCGAGCGGTAAGCGCCCCTCTCGTCGCCCCGGGCTTGACCCGGGGCCGGGCTGTTCTTTTGACCAAGGAAGCCCCGTCCCGGCTCAAGGCCGGGACGACGAAAGAAGAGATGTGTCAGCTCAGCGTATGCGTCAGCGACACTTCCGCGTTGAGCAGCTTCGACACCGGGCAGTTCTTCTTCGCCTCGTCCGCCAGCTGCGCGAACTGGTCGGCGTCGATCCCTGGGACACTGGCCTCCAGCGTCAGGTCGGAGCGGGTGATGGTGAAGCCGCCATCCTTCTGCTCCAGCTTCACCGCCGCCTTGGTCTCCAGCGTGCCGTCGCTGAACCCCGCCTTGGCCAGCGCGAAGCTCAACGCCATGGTGAAGCAGCCGGCATGCGCGGCGGCGATCAGCTCCTCAGGGTTGGTGCCCGGCTCTTCCTCGAACCGCGTGTTGAAGCCATAGAACTGGTCGGTCAGCACGCCGGACTGGGTGGTGATCGCGCCCTTTCCTTCCTTGCCGAAGCCGGAATAGCGGGCGGTGGCGGTGCGGGTGGTCATCGGTCGTTCTCCTCGAGTGATCGCCAAATCCAAACGGAGGTGCAACGATATCGTTGCAGGCTCGTTGCACCATTCTTCCCACGTCGCCACACGCGATGTAGAGAAGCCGCCAACGCAATGACCAACCCTGCCATCTTTTCCCGCCCGTTCTTCGAACAGAAAAGCCGTGCCTTCTGGATGCTGCAGGCGGCGGGCTGGGGCGGCTATCTGTTGCTGCGCGCGGTTTCGAACTTTTCCAACCGCACCTTCAGCTTCGAGGATCTGATCCGCGTCACGATCGAATCGATCGTCGGATACTGCCTGACGCTGCTGCTGTCGGCGCTGTACGGCTATTACCGGCGCGTGCCGCGGATCACCGGCATCCTGGCGACCGTCGCGACGCTGGCAGCGGCGACCCTGGTCTATGCGGTGCTCAACGCCTTTACCGTGTCTGTGATGCGCGGCGATCCGGGGATCGAACTGCCGCTGATACTGGGCAGCCTGTTCCTCAACTTCACCGTGCTGGCGGGCTGGTCGGCGCTGTATTTCGGGATCAATTTCTACCTGATCGTCGAGGATCAGATCGACCGGATGCAGGTGCTGGAGAATCAGGCGAGTTCGGCACAGCTGGCGATGCTGCGCTATCAGCTCAACCCGCATTTCCTGTTCAACACGCTCAATTCGATCTCGACGCTGGTACTGCTCAAGCAGACCGACCGGGCCAATGCGATGCTGGCGCGCCTGTCCAATTTCCTGCGCTACACGCTGGCGAACGAGCCGACCGCGCATGTCACGCTGGCGCAGGAGATCGAGACGCTGAAACTGTATCTCGAGATCGAGAAGATGCGGTTCGACACGCGGCTGAAGCCCGAATTCGACATCGACCCGCGCACCGCCAAGGCGCGGCTGCCGTCGCTGCTGCTACAGCCCTTGGTCGAGAATGCGATCAAATATGCGGTGACGCCGCAGGAGGAAGGCGCCGAAATCCGCGTTTCGGCTCGGCTCAACGGCGAACGGGTGCAGATCACCGTATCCGACAGCGGCCCGGGATTGATCGAAGGCAAGAACCGGCCAAGCCTTTCAACCGGGGTCGGGCTTACCAATATCCGGGAACGACTGGCACAGACATTCGGCGCGGAGCATCGCTTTTCGACGCATTCGGACCCCGGCGGGGGTTTTCGCGTTGAGATCGAAATTCCGTTCCAGGTCGAGGAACAGGCCCGCGAGGCAGCCTGATCGGAACCGAAGCGTAACCATATTGTTGAAGGATCAAAGGCAGGGGTTGTGGGGCGTCGGGCCGGGGGCATCGGAACGACGCGTTTTTGAGTAGAGAGAGATATGACAATCCGCACCATCCTGGTCGATGACGAACCACTGGCCATTCAGGGCCTCGAGCTGCGGCTGCAGGCGCATGAGGATGTCGAGATCATCGACAAGTGCCAGAACGGACGCGAGGCGATCCGGTCGATCAAGACCCATAAGCCTGACCTGGTCTTCCTCGACATCCAGATGCCCGGATTCGACGGCTTTTCGGTCGTGCAGGGGCTGATGGAGGTCGAACCGCCGCTGTTCGTGTTCGTCACCGCCTATAGCGACCATGCGATCCGCGCGTTCGAGGCGAATGCGATGGATTATCTGATGAAGCCGGTTGACGAGGGCCGCTTGGCCGACACCCTCGAGCGCGTGCGCCAGCGGCTGACCGAAAAGCGCGGCGTCGAAGAGGTCGAGAAGCTCAAGGAAGTGCTGGCCGAGGTCGCGCCCGAGGCAGCCGAGGAACTGGCGTCGAGCGACGCCGACGTGTCGTCCAGCCGCTATGAGAAGCTGATCAACATCAAGGATCGCGGGCAGATTTTCCGCGTCGATGTCGACACGATCGAGGTGGTCGAGGCGGCCGGCGATTACATGTGCATCAAGACGGCGGACAATACGCTGGTGCTGCGCGAGACGATGAAGGATCTGGAAAAGCGGCTCGACCCGCGCCGGTTCCAGCGCGTCCACCGTTCGACCATCGTCAACCTGGATCAGGTCAAGCAGGTCAAGCCGCACACCAATGGCGAATGTTTCCTGGTGCTCGATTCGGGATCGCAGGTGAAGGTGAGCCGCAGTTATCGCGACGTGGTGGCGCGCTTCGTTCACTGACGTTGGGCGTTTTTCGCCAATCGCGATAGCGTAACCTACTCAGAATCAGGATTGTTCCACTTTCGTTCCCGCCCTATCGTGGCGGGAACGAGAGGGAGAGATCATGAGCCGATTCGAGCAATTCGCCGCGCTGCACGTGCCGGGCGCGCCCGTCATTCTGGTCAATGTGTGGGACGCCGGATCGGCCAAGGCGGTCGCGGCGGCCGGGGCCAGGGCGATTGCGACGGGCAGCGCGTCGGTGGCGGCGGCGAACGGCTTTTCGGATGCCGAGGCGCTGCCGCTGATCCTGGCCGTCGCCAATGCCGGACGGATCGTCGCCGCGGTCGACCTGCCGGTGTCGATCGATTTCGAGGGCGGCTATGCCGTCGCGCCCGATGCGGTGGCGTCGAACATCGCGGTGCTCGCGGCGACCGGTGCGGTCGGCTGCAATTTCGAGGATCAGGTGATCGGCGGCAGCGGCATGCACACGCCCGAGGTGCAGGCGGCGCGCATCGCCGCGATCCGCGCGACGACCGGGCCGGACTTTTTCATCAACGCGCGCACCGACATCTTCCTGCAAGCGGCGCCCGAAACCCATGACGCGGCCAAGGTCGACGCGGCCATCGCCCGCGCGCACGCCTATGCGGCGGCGGGGGCGAGCGGGTTCTTCGTGCCGGGGCTGGCCGATCTCGACCTGTTGGCGCGCCTGTGCCGCGAATCGCCGTTGCCGGTGAACTTCATGGCGTTTCCGGGTGCGCCGGATGCGGCGGCGGTGGCCGCTACGGGCGTGGCGCGGATCAGCCACGGGCCGTTCCCGTTCCGCGCGGCGATGCGCGCGGTGGAAGAGGCTGCGCGGGAGGTGTTGGGGTGAAATTTATCCTCCCCCGCCAGGGGGAGGTGACAGCGCAGCTGACGGAGGGGGAGGAAGCGCGACGTGCGAGAAGGCAACGCCGTCCTCCCCCTCCGTCGCCTTCGGCGCCACCTCCCCCTGGCGGGGGAGGATTGCCTTTGATCAGGCCTCGCCTTCGCCTTCACCCTCAGGCGTGCTTTCGAACCAGGCTTCGACCGGACCGGACAGCTTGATCGTCAGCGGGTTGCCCTTGCGGTCCATGGTCTTGCCGACCTGGACGCGGATCCAGCTTTCCGAGATGCAATATTCCTCGACATCGCGGCGTTCATTGCCCTTGAACCGGATGCCGATGCCGCGCTGGAGCAGCGCTTGGTCGAAATAGGGGCTCTTCGGATTGACCGAGAGCCGATCGGGAGGAGTGTCGCTCATGGCGCGCCTCTAGACAAAAGCGGCGCGGGAATAAACCCGCGCCGCCGATGTTATCGCTCCGCCTGAATTAGCGGCAGTAGCGCACCTTCACGCGATGCCCCAGATAGGGGTCGTAGACGCGGCGGATGGTGCAGCCGCGCCAGCCGCGCCGCTCATAGTCGCGATAGTAATAGCTCTCACGCGGGTAATAGCCGCGCTGGCGGTAATAGCCGTCATAGCGATCATAGCCGCGATAGCCGTCATACCCGCGATAGTCGCGGTCATAGTAACGGTCGCGCCCCGAATTGGCGATCGCGGCACCGATCACGACACCGGCGATCCCGGCGACGATGGCGGTTCCGGTGTCGTCGCGGTCGCGGTGGCGATAGCGCTGGGCCTCTGCCGGCGCGGCCGCGGTGAGCGCGGTGGCGCCGAGGGTGAGACCGAGCACCGCCTTGGTGATCATCGTCTTCATCTCTTCCTCCTCGTGCATCTGCACAATCCGACGTCTCAACGCTTTGAGGTCCGTCTTGATGCCTGTTTGCGCGAGTCGGGCTGAACGGATGCGGAATTGCGCATTCACTTGCGGTTTAGCTGGCAGAACGCGATGGGAGCGCCCGAAGGAGACTACGCGATGGCCCTGTGGCTGATGAAATCCGAACCTGATGTGTTCAGCTGGGACGATCTGGTGCGCGACGGCAGCACCGAATGGGACGGCGTGCGCAACCATACGGCGGCGGGCAATCTGCGTGCGATGAAGGTCGGCGACCGCGCCTTCTTCTACCACAGCAATATCGGGCTGGAGATCGTCGGCATCATGGAAGTGAGCCGCGAGGCGAAGCCCGATGGCGACGGGAAACATTGGGTATCGGTCGAGATGAAGCCGGTCGAGCCCTTGCCGAACCCGGTCACGCTGAAGATGGTCAAGGCCGAACCCCGCCTCGCCGCGATGGAACTGGTCAAATATTCGCGCCTGTCGGTGGGCAAGGTCAGCGCGGAGGAATGGGACGTGGTGCTGGAGATGGCGGGGCGGTGAAGCACGATAATCCTCCCCCGCCAGGGGGAGGTGTCGCCGCATGGCGACGGAGGGGGAGGACGGCTGTGTCCCATCGCCTCTTGCCGATACCCTTCCGCCCCCTCCGTCATGCTTCGCATGCCACCTCCCCCTGGCGGGGGAGGATTGAAGAACTCGGAACCCCTGCCCCGTCGCTCCGTTCATCGCGCGTGCGGCGCATCCTGACGGTCATGGTTGAACTTCGATTCCCCCCGCCGCTATGGGCGAACGGGTGAGCGCGCTGAACATCTCGCCCGTGTCGGGCCGTTTCGACGGGACCGAGCACCTCTTCCCGGTCCGTGTCTATTTTGAGGACACCGACCTGTCGGGGGTGGTGTATCACGCCAACTACCTGCGGTTCATGGAACGCGCGCGATCGGATATGCTGCGCTGTGCCGGGATCGATCAGCGGGCGGCGCATGAAGCGGGCGAAGGCGTCTATGTCGTGCGCAACATCGCCATCCGCTATGTCGCGCCGGCGCGGCTCGACGATGCGCTGGTGGTGGTGAGCCGGGTGATCCGTGTGCGCGCGGCAGCAGTGGATATTCAGCAACGAGTCATGCGGCACGATGAATTGCTGACCGAGGCGAATGTGGAAGCGGCGTTCGTGACCCCGCAGGGGCGCGCGCGACGGCAACCGCCGGAGTGGATCGAAGCGTTCGTGCCGCTGGTGTGGAAGGGAAACTGAGCGTCACATGGACTGGTTCGTAAATCTCAACGCCGATTCGATGTCCCCCATCGGTCTGTTCCTTCAGGCCGACTGGGTCGTGAAGGCGGTGATGATCGGCCTGTTGCTGGCCAGCATCTGGACCTGGGGCATCATCCTGTCGCTGCGCGGCCGCATCGCCAAGGTGCGCAAGGCCGCCGACCGGTTCGAGGGCGATTACCGCAAGACCGACGATATCGACGCCTTCCACCGCCTGCATGGCGACGAGGATCATCCGACCGCGCGCGTGTTCGCCGCGGGCGTGACCGAATGGCGCCGCTCCACCGGCGGACGTTCCCTGGACAAGGAAGGTACGCGCGAGCGGCTGGCGACGACGATGGGCGCGGCAGTCGCGCTGGAGATCGACCGGCTGTCGGATCGGCTCAACATCCTCGCCACGGTCGGATCGGTCGCGCCGTTCGTCGGCCTGTTCGGCACGGTGTGGGGCATCATGCGCAGCTTTACCGCGATCGCGACGGAGCAGAACACCTCGCTCGCCATCGTCGCGCCGGGCATTGCCGAGGCGCTGTTCGCGACCGCGATCGGCCTGTTCGCGGCAATCCCGGCGGTGATCGCCTATAACCGCTTCAGCCATGGCATCGACCGGGTCGAGGCGCGGCTTAACCGCTTTGCCGACGGCTTCCACGCGACGCTCAGCCGCCAGCTCGACAGCGCGCCGGCGGGCGGCAAGCCGGTGCTCTGATGGGGGCCAAGCTCCCCTCTTCGCGCGGCAAGGGGCGGCGCGCGCCGATGGCGGACATCAACGTCACGCCGCTGGTCGACGTGATGCTGGTGCTGCTGATCATCTTCATGGTCACCGCGCCGCTGATGACTGCGGGCGTGCAGGTGAACCTGCCCGAAAGCCGCGCCAAGCCGCTGGATCAGGAGCAGAAGCCGGTCCAGATCTCTATCGATGAAAAGGGCGTGATCTACCTCGACAATCAGGAGCTGAGCGAAACCGCGCTGGCCCCGATGCTGGAGGAGATTGCCGCCAAGGCGGGTGAGGACAAGCCGCAAATCTATCTGCGCGCCGACATGCGCCTCGACTATGGCAAGGTCATGCGGGTGATGGGCGAGCTCAACCGCGTCGGGCTGAACAAGGTGTCGCTGGTCACCACGCCGGCGGACGGCGGCTGATGGCGCTGGCGATCGACCGCAGGGAGGGTGCCGGGATCGGCGTGGCCGTGATCGGCCATGTCGCGCTGTTTGGCGTCCTGTCGGTCGGGTTCCTCGCCACCCCCAATCCGGTCAAGCTGGAAGCGACGCCGATCGAGATTTCGATCACCGACGAGGTCGGGCTGAAGAGCGAGGCGCCGGTCATCAACCGCGAGGCGCCGGCGGAAAAGCTCGCCGAAGTGCCCGGCCCGGTCGAGCCCGACACGCCCCC